>Ga0315296_10000375_pt1 | contig 41227 bp, 37 predicted proteins | sample YL17G14_18_MG_FD_203921 | JGI IMG/M metagenome (GOLD analysis project Ga0315296, IMG submission 203921) | Sediment microbial communities from Yellowstone Lake, YNP, Wyoming, USA - YL17G14_18 | ecosystem: Environmental > Aquatic > Freshwater > Lake > Sediment | place: USA: Wyoming | collected... | reverse complement strand
TCAACTCTCAGTCTTCGTGAGCCAAGATGACATAATTCTGTCCAAGACCCGATTGGATTCGAGCGCAAGAAACTCCTTGCAAGCCAATATTGCGGAAATCCTAGACCTAGATTCTATTGTCAGACTTAGAGTTGACGCTGGAAGGCTTTTCACCGTGCAGATAACCAAATCTTCCTTTACGGAAATGGGTCTTAATCTTGGTAGCCAAGTTTTCTTGGCGTTCAAGGCGTCAAACGTTCACATTGTCTAGAGTCTCTGACCAACTTCTTCAATCGTTTTCACAAGCTCTTCTGCCACGTCACGAATCCTGTAACGAATAGAAAGCTGACCCTTCTGAGTCAAAGACGGCACCTTTTCAACGATGTTTGCCTTCAGAAGCACTCTCAGATGTTTCTCAACGGTCGACCTGTGTCGGTTCAGCTTCCTAGCGATTTCACCAAGGTTGGAAACTCCCTTTTGTATACACTGCAAGATCTGAAGACGGGACTTATCGGCCAACGCCTTCAAGAATCTCTCGGTTTTCTCGTGACCACTCATTATTGACAGTCTCTCTTAAGACTCACAATATTGCTGTTGGTGAAATAAATCTACTCCACACCAGACAGAATCATTACAAAGCTTGGAAGCGGCTATCAAAAGTCGCAGGGTCTAAGGTGCAGTGGCCACAAGAATCATTGTGGGCGCCCTGTCTACGTTCACGTAGTGAACGAGTCTTTTTTCAATCTTGAAAAACAGTTGCGGGTTCTTCTTCATCTCTTCAACAATCGTATTGTCCCGTTCAAGAAGCAAATTCATGAATAAACCATCGCCTATCATTTGCACCTTTACGAAACCGCCTTTCTTGAATAGGCCTGTCAGCCCTTTCCTTGATGGCCAACTGGTCGGAGCGGCTCGCCTTATTTCAATGCTTTCCTCCTTGACCTTTTGAATGGAGCTTCTCGATGGCTTGTAGCCTTTTTGCTGGAACTCTGGGTCACCCGCAATCTTCTTGGCCATTTTGCCATCTGGACTTAGAAAATAGGACACAGAATTGTAGTTACGTTTCTTTGTGAACGTCGTGACAAGGTAAGCAATTCTTCCGTCCGTGGTCTTCTGAAAGCCTGCTGAAATTGTTGTTCCAGGCTTCCAGTTCACTCGATTGTCCATCTCCAAGACAATGACTCCTCCAGGTTTCATTACTTTCTTCAACTCTTGAACCGTGGTCTTAAGAGGAACCAAAAAACAGAACGCATCTCCCCTCGATACCAAGCCATCAAAAAATGAAGACCTAAAAGGTAAGCGTCGCCCATCGCAAACCACGAAACACACCTTGCCCTCTAACCCTTTCTCAGCTGCCTTTTTCTTTGCCACTTTGACCATGTCACTCATCAGATCCACGCCAACGATCCATTGCATTCTTCCTCTGCTTGCTAGAAGAAGAGTTGATCCGCCAGTTCCGCAACCGAGATCAAGCACAAACTTCCTGTCCCCAACACTTTCCAGAAAGACGAGGTCAGCCACCCCGAACTTCCAGAAATTTGGGTGGTCTGGGTTACTTATCACCCTGTCCCATTCTGAACCGATGTAGTGAGGAGTCTTCTCAACTTTTGCCCTTGGTAAAGACCTCATGTCGCCCCGCCCATAGCTGCAAGGATAACAAGTGTATTATCGGCAAGGTATACTATAAGTTTTGACGGCGTTGACTAATGCGTGGCCAAGCATGGATAATAAAGGGGGCTGCACGATGTTACCGTTCGGCAAACAAATTTGCTCCCTGGTAAACAGAATTCCTGAAACCGTTGGAAACGATTATCTTCACGTGGAGCTTTGACAAAGGCCCGAGTGTGATCAACTGTGTTTCATCCAGTAGTTAAAGGCAAATATTACGACATGGGTTACAGGTACGGGACAATGCTGAACAAGCTCGGTTTCAGAGTTGCAGAACAGCCAAAGGAGAAACTGGATTTTGGAAGAGAATCTGAAGGCGAAGTCAAGCGTGTCTTTCCAGAAATCCTGGAGGAGATCAAGGGGTTTGCAGATGCCTGTAATGCTCCGTACGAGCGGTTGGCGGCTTTCATGTTTAGCATCGGAGCATTCAAAGCTGAGCTCATGTGTAGCGTCTTCGCCTCTTTCAATGGTTCTAATGTTGTGTTTGGCCGCAACTACGATTTTTTCTATAGTTTCAAGAAATACACTGAAAGCTACCTCACATGCCCTGAAAACGGTTGCTGGAGTCTGGGGCATTCTGACGTTTTCATTGGCCGCGAGGACGGAATAAACGAGAAAGGCTTAGCTATAGGTATGACAGGAGTAAGCTCTGAAGGTAACAGGCCTGGCATGAGCTTCTGCCTAGCTACAAGATGTGTCTTGGACAAGTGCGCAAGCGTGAAAGAAGGCATCAAAATCCTTTCAAGAGTCCAGCATACCTCAACCTTCAATTTCCTGCTGGCGGACAAGGAAGGCGACATGGCAGTGGTTGAAGCTGCTCCTGAGAGGGTGCGAGTGCGCTCGCCCCTAGAGGGCGAGAGTTTTCTTGTCGCCACAAACCATTTTGTTCATCCTGAAATGCAAGACATGGAAGATCTGAAGTCAAGAGATGGAGCAAACTGGGACACTTTGGTCAGATATTCGACGGTCCAAGAAATTTTGAAAGAACACAATAGCAAAATCGACCTGAGACTGGCGCAGCAAATTCTGTCAAACCACAGTGGATACGTATGCTCTCACCAGCGCAAGATTAAACTTGGAACGATCTGGTCCATAACTGCGATTCTGAAGGAACTTCAGATCTTCAGGGCAGAAGGACACCCATGCAGAACAAGATATAAACAGGACTTCAGACTCACTAGGGCAATCAAGAAACGACAAGCAGCTTAACTATGCTGAGACGGACTTCTTTCCTTCGTCTGTCAACTCGCAGAGAATGACCAAGGCTTCGCCTAACGGTATTCCCAATCTTGCAGCGAGTTCAGCAGGCGTCGTCTCTGGCTTTTCAGAAAGAATCGTATCTCTTATGTAGGCTTTATGGATTGCATACATTACTAGGGCATGGACGGCTTCTACCAGTATCGGCCACAGTTTTTCCTTGGAATATTCTTCAAAGTTCATGCGGGATCAATAACCTATAATGTTCTAGGCTGAATATTCAATTTACCTTTCGTTTCCTTTCCTGGCCCAAAATACCGAATACAAGAGAGTCTCGCCATCTTCCTTTTGCCCACTTGTGCTGACGAAGGTGCCCCTCGCGTTTTAACCCAACTTTCTCGAGAACATGCGCAGACGCCATGTTTGCTGGGTCGCATGTGGCGAATATCCTGTGCAACTTTAGCTTGTCAAAACCGAAGTCAACAAGTGCGTTTGCGGCTTCAGTTGCATAGCCTTTTCCCCAGAATTTCCGATTTAGGCAGTAGCCTATCCATCCCTCTCTGCTGTCAGGGTTTGAAACATGGATCCCGCAACTGCCAATGAGTTTGGCTTTGGTTTTTAAGATTATTGCGAGCGTGTAGTTGCGGCGCGGTTGCTCCTCTTGGCCTGCGAGTGCTCGCTGAATGAAGCCTTTGGTTTCTTCCTCTGTGTTGGGTCCCCAATCCATGTAGCGAACAACCTCAGAATCGGAAGCATACTCATGAACAGCTTGCTGGTCAGTTTCTTTCAAGTCTCGCAATAAGAGTCGTTTGGCCATAATGACTTGCATTGATTTCGCCCCCAACGATCACTTATGTTTACTCGATCGAGTCCAGCTTAAGAGTTGCGTACCTAAAGATTGACCTCCTGAATTTGGAATCAGAAGCGGTTACGGGAGTTTCACCGCAAAGTATATCTCTCTTCAAGCGTGATTAGAGCCCTCAAAATCTATCGAGTCAAGGTGAGATGCTATGGCTGTCAAGGCAGTGGTGCTCGATCTGGATGGTACAATCGCTGGCTTCAACCTAGATTATATGACTGTAAGAGCAGAAGTCAGAAGCTACCTGATAAGGGCTGGATTGCCGGCCTCGATTCTATCTACAAACGAAAGCATATTTGACATGCTAGAGAAATCTGAGATTTTCTTGAAAAACAACCATAAATCCGCAAGGGCTGTAAGCAAACTTCGAAATGAAGCATTGGCCATAGCCGAAAAATACGAGTTGGAAGCTGCGAAAACCACTGGCCTACTCTCGGGTGTTGTTGAAACTCTGGAAGGTCTGAAGAAGATGGGTCTAAAGATCGGCTTATGCACGATAAACAGTGAGAAATCAACAAACTACATTCTGAAGCGGTTTGGAATTTCCAGATTCTTCGATGCAATCACGCCAAGGAACAAAGTCAAGTATGTCAAACCCAACACTGAACACTTGGAAGCTACTTTGAAAGCTTTGCATGTCAAACCAAACGAAGCGATGCTCGTTGGAGATGGAGCGCGTGACATGCGATGTGCAAGGGAACTCAATGTTGTGGCTGTAGGCCTGCCAAGCCGGGTATCTCCCGAAAAAGAGCTGATTGCTTCTGGAGCGAACTACTTCATTACTTCAATTGCAGACCTCACCACCCTAGTGGAGACGATCAACAGGTCACCAAAATCTAGAAGGAAAACCGTAAAGAACAGCCCTTAGAATATGGGCCAGCTCAGAAACTTGCGGCTCCTTTTCTCTCGCTGAAATCGTACCATTTCCATATTTCATTTACCGTTTTCTCAGAGTATCCGTGCTGTTTCAGCAAGTATCTCAGTGATGAAGGTGGCTTCATTGTCAGACCTGCCGCCTGACCTTTGCAAAATCCGCGTTTTCAAAGAAAATAAACATTTTGTATTCTGGATTCTGTTTGTGTCGACATGTACAACACATCTACAAAGGGATCTGGACGAAACTGAGCAAACTTAAAAATGCAAAAGTCAAGCATATGCAGAACAGAGGAAGCGTTAGGCATGGGATGGAAAACCGCACTCTCCTTATTCATTATAGGATTCTTGCTCGGAGTCTTTGTTGGTGTGTCAATCTCTCCTGAAACCAACATACCAACTACAACGCCTGAGAGCACAATTGTGTCTGGAGTGTACTTCTCTCCGAGAGGTGGTTGCGAAAACCAAATCATCTATTGGATAAGCAGAGCTAATTCTTCGATTCATATCCTGATATACAGCTTCACACTAGATTCTATCGGCAACGCTCTGATTGAAGCCTACAGCAGAAGCGTTGAAGTAAAAATAGTTTTCGAAAAAAGCCAGATCGGGCAAGGCAGCGAATATCAGAGACTTCACAGCAACGACATCGAGGTGCGCAACGACACAAACCCAGACTTCATGCACGACAAAACCATGATAGTCGACGGAAAAGTGGTCTTGACTGGGAGCTTCAACTGGTCAAGCAATGCTGAGGACAGTAACAACGAAAACCTAATAGTAATCATAAGCCCGAGTGTAGCAGGCACCTACGAGAACGAATTTGACAAAATATGGAACAATGCAATCTGACACACGCAAGCATCACCGACGTGCGCTGGTATTCAAATGGCTTGCATTTTCTTTCCTTTGATGACTATTCGATGAACTATTCTTTGATCTCTATCTGGCTTATCCGGCTTGGCGACAGCAATCACTTCACAATAATCTTCTAGCGGTCCGCCGATGATTTTCTTGCCCAGCGTTTCCTGAATCTGAAAGACTCCGGCACTGTTGTTCAAGTGGATCAGTATTTGTAGAGGTACATCTTTTCCTTGTTTGACTTCCACTTTTTCAATGCTGAGGGCCGAAACTGTGTGGATGTTGACGTTTCCCTTGTCAAACGCCAACCTCCCTCGACCTTTCGTCATGTCCGTCCCATCGGCAACACCCACTAGAGCGGATTCTTCCGTCAAGTCTTGCATATCGAATTCATGGGAGTATATACAGTGAAGTATGTGCCCCCGGATTTCATACATAACTTCTTCATTCTTGTAGATTTTCGGTAAGAGTCTGTTCAGCATTGGTATGGCCAAGTAGACGCCTGAGACATTGTGGTTTTCACGGTGAACTTGGTTTCCTATGTCGTGAAGGAGTGCTCCTGCAAGAACTATTAGGTAAACGTCATCTTCGTCGCCAGCTTTCTCCTTCATAACACTGGTTGAAACGCCATTATCAAGCAGAAGCTTCAACATTCTCAGCGCGTTTGCAGCCACGATTTTCGAGTGGATTTCCCCGTGATCATTATATCTTAGTTTTGAAACAGCGATGTAGTTTGCCATGTCCCAATTTGCCTTGGCTTCTGGATCTTTTCTCAGCAACGCCCACATCATTCGCGCCTTGGGTTTTCCTGCAATCAGCTTTGAAATAGTCTTTTCAGCTTCTTCCTTCATCTTGACATAAGAGACCGGCAACTCTAACTCGAATCCCTTGCCCGTCGCAACTTTCGACACATAACCACTTCCGCATTGTTTTTATCCTTAAGGGGACTTCTTCATAAAAGAGTTTGCAGCATAACATATGGCTATCGAGAGACGCTGTCAGTTTTCGGCGTTTTCAGAGCCAATACCACCCACCCCTATTTCCCTTCCGACGCAGTTAATGTTGTGCGCTGTTTAATGCCAACGACCTCTAGATGTCCTCCCATTCCCACAATGCTTGGAACATCACAGAACTCCAGTTCCAGCTTCAGTAGCTTCTTGAATTTTCTTTCGATTAGTTTGTCTCTGCTTTCTGCTGGAACTGATTGGAGCAAAATCGGTTTTCCTATGATTCTCACGACTTTCAAGCCGCATTCTTCAAAAAGTACCTTCAGTCCTTCCGGAGTGAACGCTTGGTATCTGAAATCTCCTTTGATAATGCTTGTTCTGAGAAAGCTTGATAGTTCATCGAGAGGCTCTTGTCTGATCAATCTGGAAATCATTGAATACTTGCTGTCACCGGACACAATTACGTGAGAACCATGCCTAGCAACTCTTGCCAGTTCACTTATTGCTTTCTTAGGACGCAGACAATAGGAAACAGGGTCTCCCTCAGCAAGAACCATGTCAAAGTGGTTTGATGGGAAACATGACATGTATCGGATGTCAACAATTTTTGTCTCAATCTTGTTTTGCAGCTCTTCTTTGTCTATTTTTTCTCTGGCGACTTTCAACATGTTCCTCGATATGTCTGTTAGAACAACATTGAAGCCATGTTTCGCCAATCTGATCGCCCAGTAGCCTGTCCCTCCTCCAGAATCCAGAATTGTTGCATCTTTTGTTATTGGAAGAAACTTTCTTATGTTTTCCCAAGTGATCTCATGATAAAGTCTCCAATAGGGGGCATCATATTCCTTATCGTAGGTTTTGGCTGTCTTTTCATAGAATTGTTTAACTGAGCCCATTCTTGGTGATCCCTGAGCCGAGACAACTAGTGAACGTGAGCTTAAATGTATTTAGAATCATGCTCAGTTTGAGCGTGATTGACGCTGTTCGAGCAGACTTTGATTGCGTCCTTGTCGCAGGTTCGGAGATGTCTCTGAAACATTTTTTGTTTTCGAGTAGCATTGTTCTGCTCAGTAAGCATATATTTTACTAGTGATTTTTCTACAGATGGAATGGTGTAGTATGGGTGTTTCTGTGATCGAAGACGACAAGTTGCTGAGAGAGTGGGATGAAGCCTCGGAGTCTTGGGCAGACTTTGTACGAGATGGCAAGGATTACTATCGTGACGAAATGAATAATCCTGCTGCCTTCAAGATTATCGGGAATGTGAGAGGCAAGCAAGTCTTGGATCTGTCATGCGGTGAAGGATACAACACAAGGATTTTGGCTAGAAGAGGGGCTAAAGTGATCGGGGTTGACTTTTCGGAGAAGATGGTAGAACTGGCAAAACAACGGGAGAAAAACCGAAAACCTGGCATACGCTACTATGTTGCAGATGCGGCTGACTTGAAAGAGTTCGAAGACGAGTGCTTTGACGTTGTAACATGTCTTATGGCTCTTATGGATATTGAACGTTATCATCAAGCCATTTCAGAGGTTGCCCGGGTTCTAAAGAAGAACGGGAAATTTGTATTCTCGATTACTCATCCCTGTTTCGAATACGGAGTAACAACAGATGGAGAGCCTATCGCAGAATGGAGATACGAGGAAAGAACAAAGAATACAACAGAGAAAAAAGCACTACACATAGAGATAAAGAAGTACTTTGGCATCGTCAGATGTGAAAATGTCTGGGACATGAAGAGACTTGCCAAACCTTTTAAGACGACATCATTTCACAGAACTCTGACTGACTATTTCCAAGCGTTGAATGAGAACGGCTTCTTGGTTGCGAGGCTTGCCGAGCCTAAGCCAACATCAAGAGGAGTATCAAAGTACCCTTCACTCAGGAAGCATACGAGAATTCCGCAATCAATAATCATTGAAGCAGTAAAAAAATGACAAGTCCTTCCGCAAAGAAGCGAACAGTCCGAAAGTTGGATAGGCAGAGAGAAAACGTCAACACCGACATGAATAACGGCGGTGTCTTCGACATCCACGCAATGATACTGACACGCAGCTACAGAAAAACAGTGTAGCATCCACGAAGAATGCCATAGAAGATTCATCCGCAAACAATATCTGATTATTCGACCGTCTTATATCTGGAGGAGAAGGAGTTCCTGAAAAGGTCATTTTCTCGAATGCTGCTCTCGCTAACACTTGCGGTCATACTAGTGGCGGTGTTCGATGTTCAGTTCAGCAAGACTGCAAATGGGTGCGCAGTTGCAAGAGTCCAATACAAAGACGGTTTTCCTCGGAGTGAGGCGGAAGTCTATGTTTTTGACCCCCTTCCCATCAGATATATCGGTACCACAAATGAAAGTGGCTTGTTCACTAGATGTGGCTATCTTGACCCAGGAGAATATTCGATCAGGGCCGAGTGGCCCACAGGAACTCAATTTGGGCCCAACACAACATTGGTTGTTGACAGCAATGGCGATGGCAATGCAACTATAACAGCAGACTATGAGATCACGCCTCCAACGATACATATTCTCTCTCCGCAAAACCACACATACGTGAGGAACTATACCTCCTTGAACTACACTGTAGACGACTATTCACCAATCTCCTGGGCAGGATACAATCTTGACGGACAGGCAAACGTCACCATCACAGGTAACACGACTCTGACAAACATTCCCTTCGGAGGTCACAGCATAGTAGTCTATTCAAACGACACCTTCGGCAACATGGGCTTTTCTGAAACTGTCCAATTCACACGCGTGAATGGCTCTGTCGTTGTAAGAGTTCAATACATTGATGGTTCTCCACGCTCGGGAGCCAATGTTTTCAAGGTTTCCCCAAAGCCAGACACAGAACTCGGCACTACAGGAGAAGATGGTAGAGTAGTGAGTTGGGGAGTCCTAGATCCCGGAGAGTACAATGTGAGTGCCTTCTACCCTACAGGTGTCAAGTTTGGCGATGATACTCCACTTGTGGTGGGCCAAGATGGCAACGGAAGTACAACGATAACTGCGCCCCGCGAAATTGCACCTCCAACTATACAGGTTCTTTCTCCTCAGAACTTGACTTACACGAATAGGTCCATTTCGTTAACATTTGCTGTTTATGATTATTCGCCGATTTCTTGGATGGGCTACTCTCTAGACGACCAAGCGAACACAACTATGACAGGTAACACTTCTTTGAGCGTCGCCATCGGAACGCATCACATAGTTATCTATGCCAATGACACATTCGGCAACATGGACGTTTCAGAAACTATCTCCTTCACGCGAAGCAGCTGCGTAACAGTGACCGTTGCATTTGCCGATGACCATCCAGTAGAGTATGCGCTCGTTAGACTTAGACAAGGAACGACCTGGACATCTTTTGGAATCACTAACTCTAGTGGCCAAATTAAACGATGTGACTTACCCTTGCTAGGCAACTACCTAGCATATGCCTATTATCCTAATTCTTCAACTCTTTTTGGAAACAGCTCTTTTGTAGTCGATGATAGCGGGTCAGGGAATGTCACAATACACGGATCATACGAAACTACACCTCCATCCGTGCAGATTTTTTCACCCCAAAACCAGACCTACACAAACACCTCAATTCCATTGACTTACACCCTCCACGACTATTCAGCAATCTCTTGGACAGGATACGTCCTCGACGGGCAGGCAAGCGCAATCATAGCGGGTAACACAACTCTGATAGACCTCCCTGTCGGAAGTCACAACGTAGCCATTTATTCAAGCGATGTGTTTGGCAACATGGGTTCTTCTCAAACGGTCCACTTCACTGTTAAAACTACATTCGAGGTCACATTCAAACAGGTGGGAGTCGCCCCTGACTTTGCAGGCATCGTTCTAGTCGTAGACGGAGTCACCTACAGAACGACAGACCTGCCAGTTTCCTTCAACTGGACCGGCCAGTCAGTTCACACTTTTGTCTTCCAGTCGTCATTGATAGTGACGGCCACGGGCAAACAATATGCTTGGAATAGCACGACGGGTTTGACAACAGCACAGATTGGTTCAATTGTGGTTTCCAGTTCAGGAAACGTGACAGGCAATTACAAGCCTCAATTCTATTTGACCGTTCGTTCTGCGTACGGAACAAAAGGTGGAGAAGGCTGGTACTATGCGGGCACTGCTGCATATGCTACTTTGAGCAGCGGCATAATCGACCTTGGAAATGGTACGGGTCTTGTGTTCACGGTCTGGGGCGGCGATGCTTCTGGAACAGACTATGCACGAAGTGACCTGTTGACCATGGACAGACCACGAACTGCAGTGGCAAACTGGAAAACCCAGCTTCATTTGAAAGTCAGGACTGACCCTGCCAATATTACAACCATCCCAGGTGAAGGCTGGTACGACCCCTCAACGGATGTGCCGTTAGCAGCTGCATCAGCCGAAGGCTATCAATTCAGTTTCTGGGACATCGACGGTGTCAACCAGAGCAAAGGAGTCACCCTGATTATAGTCAACATGAACGTAACGCATACAGCCACGGCGCACTACACCAAGAATCCTCCACAAGCCGCGTTTACATACCTCCCAGCCGACACTTATGTCAACATGACCATCACGTTTGATGCATCAGCATCTACGGCTGGACGACCCAACGATACGATTGTCAAATACGAATGGGATTTCGGGGACGGAACACCAAAAGTCAGCAACACGTCATTCACAACAACGCACGTTTTTACCCGAGTCGACAATTACAATGTCACCTTGAATGTCACAAACAGCGAAGGATTGTGGTCCACTACATCCAAGAGCTTGAGCATTCTACCGCCTATCGGGCCCACAGCAGACTTCCTGTGGTACCCTGCCACACCCAAAGCTAACCAGACAGTGGTTTTCGATGCCACCATGTCGAAACCAGGCTATAATGGCACTCACCAGCTTCCGATTGTAAACTACACCTGGGATTTTGGAGACGGCAACATCACCAGCGGAAACTACCCCACAATAGCTCATATGTACACAACATATGGGGACTACGCGTTAAAACTGAATGTTACTGACACCAACGGATACAAGGGCTATGTTACAAAGACTATTAGGGTGCGGGAAAGCGCATTGACAGGAGACATAAACGGTGACGGCACGGTAGACATCTACGACGCCATAATGCTTGCCAATTCGTTTAACTCCAAACCAGGCGATCCTAGTTGGAACCCGAATGCAGACATCAATAGTGATGGTGAAGTAGACATCTATGACGCGATCATGTTGGCGGCGAACTACGGGAAAACAGCGCCTTAGAAGATCGGTCCACAAGCACTTTTTTCTGGGCACAACCAGTTAGACTTGGGACAGCGAAGAATCCTAGGAGAATTGTCTCCGCAGTGATGTTCAGTCTGTTATTGACTAGCGTGCTCGCTTCAGCATTTGTCAGCTAGAAGGCTTTCTGCAAAGCATCTTTATGAAAAGTGTCATTATCATTAACAGCGGAAGAATGAAGAGTAGTGAGAGTTCTGGAATGACATTGATCTGTATGTGCACTGGAATAGCATCCTGACTTGTGAATCCAAAGTCATCCATAACGATCAAAGTCGCATTGTACGTTCCAATTGCTGAGTACTTGTGTGTGATCGCAGATTGAGTTGTCCAACTGCTATGCGTTCCGTCTCCGAAATCAAAAAGCCAGAATCTTATCCCACCATCATCAGTTGAGTTGGAAGCATCGAATGTGACAATTTCATCTACCGATGTAGAGTCTTTGTTGACAGACAACTTGGCAGTTGGACGTCGGTTAACAGGTGTTGCGGGCGACAAGAGAAAAGGGATGAAATCAAGGTCTGTTCCATTTCCGCTCACGGAGTTACCTTTCCCATTCGGGTTCAAAGAGTCGTGGTACGGTCCAGATTCGCTACCCCAGTAGTTGCTTTCTGCGTTCACTGTCGCTCCATATGTTATGTTCATACCGCAAGAGTTGCCAACGATGTCATTGTAATGTGCAGTGTTGTTGGGTTGGCCCATAATGCCCAAGCCAAGACTGTTGTTGCAGAGTGAATTGTAGCGGATATCGGCAGCTTGATTTTGTAGTGAAGAGAGAGTTGGACAGAGAAAAACTCCTACATCGTTTCCAACAATCGTGTTGTTGTGTATGGTTATCTCTCTCAAAGCCCCGTCAATGTACCGATTTCCAAAATAGTCCGGATACGGCTCGATTGAGAATCCTTTTTCTCCATTGTGTGAGAGAATGCAGTGAGATAGTGTTACATTCTCCATATATCCTTGGTAATATGCTATGAATGGCAGGGCAGCTGGATAGTGAAAGAACAGTATCCCGCTTTTTTTGTTGAGCAGCGCTGTAACTCTGGTCATGTCAATGTTCGTAACATAGAAACGCGAGCATTCTGGAGCAATAAGCATTCCGTTCTCTCCGTTCAAAGATATTTCATTCGATTGAAGTTGAATTTCTTGAATGAAGGCTTGTTCCCGTGTTTTTGCCATGACTAGAATCCCGTTTTTTTCGTTGAAGGATGCGTTATTCCCAGAAACGGCTGTTCTGTTGATGGAAGCATCTCCTCCATAGTTCCCCTGACTTTCAGCTGTGAGTTGAATTCCGTCTTCCCGGTTTGAAGATGCTTCATTGCCTAGAATCGTTAGCATATTGATGGAGGTGTAAGATCGTCTATCCGCATCGCCCTTGCAGTGCAGCCGAACACCCGACTCATTGTTCGAAGAAAATACGTTCCCCAAGACAGCAACATTTTCAATGACTCCTCCTCCACCAGACGAGTAGCTACCATCAGTCTCTCCTTCTGCACATAGTTCTAAGCCATTTTTGCCGTTTTCAGTTCCATCGTTTGACAGAATAGACGTGTTCTCTATGAAGCCGAAACTTTCTCCGTAAAACCCGTAGCCATAAGAGTGTATATAGATACCACTTTTGTTGTTTGATGAAACAGTGTTGTTTGAGAGTGTCAAGTTGCTGATAAAGGCATAGCCGTATCTGACGTAGTCTGCAAAGGCGCGTGTGCAATGCCCTTCTGCGCTTATTTGTATCCCGTTCTGACCGTTCGATATTACGTGATTGTCTGAAACTGCAACGTTTTCAATATATCCATAACATTTGTAGTATTGAATAATGCTGTTTTCTGCAGTTGAATTGAGGTTTATGCCGTTACCTGCGTTGTGGATAGCAGTATTGTTCAAGATATTCACGTTTCTAATAAGTGAAAAATCCACTCCGCCTGCGTGAATAGATATTCCGTCTCCTCGGTTCATAGACAATGAATTATTGACTATTTCAAGACCTGAAATGGTTTCCTGGTCGCTGGAAATGCCGTTTCCGTTGAGGATGAATGTGTTGTCTCCGATGTTGATCTTTCCGTTACTGAGAATGTGTACACCGCTACCAGAAATATTGACAAATTCATTTCTTTCGATAATTGCTTCTCCGAGACTGTCAACAACAACGCCATGAGTTGCGTATTCAACCTTGCAGTGCTTCAATACGAAACTTTCAGACAAGCTTGCTCTGAATTCAATGCGCCCCCATGATCCCGGACTTGGCACACCCCGACTCGATGTGAAGACTACTTGTTCAGACTCTGTTCCAGTCGCATTGAAGCTGCCCTCGACTGTGAGGGACAACTCATCCGCAAACTCAACACGCACTCTAGGTTCAATCGTCAAGGTCGCTCCTGGATCAACATATGCATCGCCAATCACCCGATAAGTGTCGATGGGCGTCCATGTAGTGTCAGAAGTTATGTGTCCTTCGATCCAGATGACGGCTTGCGCCGGATGGGCGCGGTAGAAAGTGGAGGCATATGCAATTCCAAACACCACTAGTGCCCATAAAATCAGTTTTTGAGTCATACAGATCATAAGTTGTCCTGCTTCACTTTTTATGAGTTGCGGAAAATCCTGTTGCACGCGGGCGTGAAGCATGTTTCGAGTTGTCTAATGAAGACATAGGTCTGTTCAGGAAGCGGAAATAAGAGAACCAGTAGGTATTGTGCTAGCTAAGGAGGTTTAAAGTAGTATCTGGGCCATTGTGGCCACGGCTGTGTAGCTGCGCAAGTTCCGAAGTCCATTGCTAAGTCCATCCCTATCTTTATTCGTTCCAGCGGCACACCCAAGATCATGCCCGGCATCCTCAACCCATTCTCAAGTTGAACAATGCCCATTCCGTAGGGAGCCATTGACTGGAACTGTATTGGGGCTATATGGATGATTGTGTAGGTCAGCAGCTTTCCCTTCGTTGGAATAGCAGTCCAGACAAACTCTCTTGAATAGCAGTTGTCGCACATTGGTCTCGGTGGGAGATGAGTCTTTCCGCATTTTTTGCATTTTCCACCCAACAATTTTCCTTGGTTGATGTTCTTGTAGAACTGTTCTATCGTAAAGGGTGCCTGTTCACTCATGTTTATGCCCTCCTGTAAACGTGAACTGTGGCAGTTGCGCCTGAACCGCCAACGTTATGTGTCAGACCTATCTCGGCATCCTTCACTTGCCGTTTGTCGGCACGGCCAGTTACCTGTAAGTAGATCTCGTAGGCTTGGCCTGTTCCCGTGGCGCCGACAGGATGCCCTTTGGCCTTCAGTCCTCCGCTTGTGTTGACAGGAATCTTTCCTCCAAGCCTTGTCTCGCCATTCTCAACGAGCCTGCCGCCTCCACCTGCCTTGCAGAATCCCAGATCTTCGTACCCTATTATTTCTGCAATGGTGAAGCAGTCGTGGACTTCTGCAACGTCGATATCTTCGGGTTTCACGTCGGCCATTTCGTAGGCTTTCTTAGCCGCCACTTTTGCAGCTTCGAGCGAGGTTAGGCTCTTTCTCTCATGCAAGCCGATGGTGTCGCTGGCTTGACTGCTTCCGATGATCTGGACTGGTGTGTCCGTGTATTTTTTGGCTAGTTCAGGCTTGGTTAAGATCAGGCAACTTGCTCCATCAGTAATCAATGAGCAGTCATACAGTTTTAGAGGCCAAGCAACCATACGCGAGGATAGAGCAGTTTCAAGCGTTATTTCCTTCTGCATCTGCGCCTTCGGATTCAGACTCCCATGGTAATGGTTTTTCACGCCCACCATGGCCAACTGTCGTTCAGTCGTCCCATAAGCATACATGTGTGCCGTAGCCATCAACGCGTACAAACCTGGAAAAGTGATGCCGTGCCACTGCTCGAAGGGAAAGTCTGAAGCCATGGCAAGGTATTCGGTCACTTCTGGCGTTGTTCTATGGGTCATTTTTTCCACTCCGCCAACCATGACCACATCGCTCAAGCCTGAAAGCACTGCGCAAATCGCGGTCGTTAAGGCGGCGCCAGAGGAGGCACATGCAGCCTCCGTCCTTGTTGCTGCAACATGTCCTAGCCCAATCCAGTCAGCGATTGTTGCACCTGTGTGACCTTGATGCTCGTAGGATTCTCCCATGTGACCAACAAACAAGGCTTGAATGTCCTTCTTAGGATCCAATCTCGGACAGTTGTCAAAGGCTTCCTTGGCTGCATCCCCGAAAATCTCACGAGCGTACAATCCTTCAAGTTTTCCAAACTTTGACAAGCCTGCAGAAACTATCGACACAAGAGGTTTCCCCTTCAAGTGAATCTCCCTCTAATCTAGAGCAACCTAGAGAAAGTGAGATACTGATTGATCAAGTATTTAAATCTCGTCAACCGTTTGTTGCAAGTTGACACGAAAGAGGCAATTCGTGAAAAAAGGGGTCAGGCTGGGTTTAGACTACAAGCCCCTACTTTGGTCCGAATGTCTTTTTGACCCAAGCTCTTGTCTTTTCCATATCTTCCCTAAAGCGTTTCAGCTCTTCTGGAGTTCTTTTCGGAGGAACAGGCTCTTCAGCAGGTGTTGCATAAACATCTAATAAATCGCCTTTGGGCTGCTTCACGATGTTTATCTTGACTTTCAAACCTACGTTCACCTTCTCTGGATCGATATCTCGCATGGTCATTGGCAGACACGTGTTTGTTCCGTCGATTCTCACCATTGCTCCGACAAGAGGCTGTAGGTGCGCCATTGAAGGCCATGCGATTGCCATTACAGTGTGGGCATGGACTTCTCCCTTTTTCAGAAGCTCAACCCACTTTGTTTCTTCCAGCCTGCAACTAGGGTTGAAGCAGTGTGCACGCGGTGGACAGTATACGAGACCGCATTTTGGACATTTTGTTCCGTACAGTTTTCCCTCGAGCAAGCCCATAAAGAACTTTGAGACTTTCCCATAGCTGTGATGGAACATGCTTCCGTGAGGTCTGTGCACGATCAAGAACTTTTCAGGGTTCAAGTTGTTAAGTGTCGGCCCATCGTTCATTTCCACTATCTTCCAGCCTTCAGGTCTCCAGCCACCCTTGCGTTCCCACTCTTCCCACAATTTTTCATCGTACGGTGACTGTTTCAAGATTTTTTCTGGTCCAGGTTGCTTCATCTTGCTACACCTCCAAAACAACGGCTCCTGCTTGGCATCCCGTGCCCCCATGTCCGTGTATGAACGCCTTCTTTGGCTTACTAAGTTGCCTGCGAGGTGCCCCCCACTTCTTGCCGATTTCGTTACTTAGCTGCCAGTAGCTGTCTACCACCTGGGCAATTGAAGTTGAACCTACAGCGTGGCCTTGAGCTGTGAGAGCGCCGCTGAGTTGACATGGCAACTCTCCATGGGGTTGAATCACGCCGTCTCGAACAAGCTTCTTTCCTTCACCTCGCTTGCAGAAATCAAAGTCCTCAAGTCCTGCTAGGAGTACGCCTGCATATGGGTCAAAAATTTCGACGAAGCTGATTTCTTTCTTTGGGTTCTTAATTCCTGCATCCTTGTAAGCCATTCTTGCCGATGTTCTCAATGCACCAAAGTTCAGCAAGTCTGGATACGGTGACATCGGTTTGGGAATCCCTTTGGGCCATATCTTTTCATCTTCCGGGTACATGCCTTTCCATGCAGGGTTGTCGGGACGGTCTCCGGCTCTCATTGTGTCGGAACCGAAACCTACGCCGCTTATCCAAACAGGGTTGTCAGTGAGCTTCTTCGTCATCTCTTCGTTGGCCAGAAGCAAAGCTGAAGCTCCTTCACTTGTCATCGCACACTCGTAGAGTCTATAGGGCCATGAAATCAATCGTGATTTGTAGACGTCTTCAACTGTTATCTTGCTGAAGCCGTGTTGGGCTGGCCACTGTGCGTACGGGTTGTCGAGAGAGTTGTTGTGGCACATCGCTGAAACTTCAGCCAAGTCCTCTTCGGTGTCTCCATAAACGTGCATTCGCCGAGCCTCCATTGTTGCGTAGAAAGCGTTGTAGGTGAAGCCTGAAACGAAGTCCCAGTCGGTATCTCCCGCAATGGCTATGGCTTCGTTAACCTTCTGAATGGGCAGTTCGTCCATTTTTTCCCATCCAACGACGAGGACCACGGGGAACATGCCTGATCTTACCCACAAAGCTGCGTTCACAACTGCATCGATGGGAGTTGCACCGCCTGACTCAACACGGTAGGATGCCACACCTGACAGGCCCAAGTAGTCGTTGATTATCCAGTGCATGCACTGCTGTTGTTCCAAAATGTCACTGAAGTAGGAGTAGCAGCATGCGTAGCCCTTTCTCAGGAAGTCTCCAAGCTCAAGCTCTGGAACGTCATCAAGTATCATCTTGACCGCTTCAGCACACATTTCTTCTTGCAGAGTGTGCCTCGGGTTGTCGAACCTTGAAATGCTTCCAGCGACTATTCCGACTTTTTTCAACCTTACACCTCAATTTTAAAAGATGTAGTTAGTGGATTTCAAGGGCTATAATATTTTTGCGGACGCCCCACACAACAATTGATGTTAACCGCAGCCTGAAGGGCCTTGGAGAATCTTTTTATAATTTCCGCATCACCCTTACTGACATGCGCATACTACAGCTGTCCTCGGCTCTGCCCGAAAGCGAGTACACAACTGAAGAGTTGATAGACACTTTTCCATGCAAGCTTCCCGAAAGTGTCAGACAGAACATACTCAACCTAGGAGTCTCCAAACGATCCTTCATGAACCACGCATCTGCAAGTTCAAGATCGGAAAAGCCTCTCAGCGAAGTAGGTCTTGTTGACCTCTGTGTTGAAGCCTGCAAGACCGTGATCAGAAAGACCAACATCCCTGTCAAAGCCATTGGCTATTTCATTGCGGCCTACGATGCGAACCCGATGCTAAGCCCAGGTCTCAGCCAACTCCTAGTCAGGAAAATAGGGTTCGACCCCTATATCAAGCATGTTAACGCTCAGGGAATCGCCAGCACTGCCTTTCCTAAAGCTCTGCAACTCGCAGAAGACCACTTGGCCGCACATCCCAGAGATAATGTTTTGACATGCGTCTCTGGAGTAAGCTCATACTGGTTCCGAAATCAAGTGCGTCGCTTGAAAAACATGGGAGAGATAAGCCGAATCAGTCGGATTAAGGACAGAGATAGGCGGCAGATGGAATTGAGGAAATGGATAGCAACGATGGAGTATTTCTTGTTCGGAGACGGAGTAGCTGCAGCCATCGTTGCAAATGATGGTGAAGGCTTAGCTGTCAAGAAAATTGTTGAAGTGACAAACGTAGGCATAAAAGACTATCTCGCGGGTTATGCTAGACTCGCTGTCTTGCCAGAGACTTTCAAGTTCGGTTTTCATTCGCATCTGAGCAAGGAAATTCCAAAGCTTGGAGTCAAATATACAGGCTTAGCCCTAAAGAGACTTCTTGGAAAGAACATAAAAAACACGATCAAGGCTTCTAAAAAGTGGGCAGTTCACACAGGCAGTCAAAAGATCCTTGATGCCTTGGCTGGGCACCATGGAATTGCCACTGAAAAGTTGGAAGAATCCCACGAAGTGCTCAGAGAGCATGGCAATCTGTCCGGAGCAAGCTTACCGTTCATTCTCGAAAGAATAGTCTCTGCAGGAAAGCTGTCAGAAGGCGACATCATTCTGATGCTCGGCTACGGATGGGGATTCTCGGCTGCTGCCAGTCTCTTAGAGGCTTGAGAAACACGTAGTCAGTTCGTCCTGAGTTCTATTTTGCCGAGTGATCCTTCGGAGATATGAAAATGCTTCCAGTTCCAGAGGGTTCCACTATGCTCAGAAGCCATTCTGTGAGTTCCTGACATTCAACCGGACTGCAATACAGCTGATTCTCTCTTTCAGACTTCCAGAACAAACACTTGAAGCATGGAATCTCAAACAAAACACTCAGGTCTTGCTTCATGTCCTATCTGGGATGGCAGTGAGCTGGCAGGTGGACTTATTGTTTATGAATCTCTGAACATTATGATACCTGAGGATTTGTGATACATAACGGATCAGATCTCATTCTGAATGCTGTCTGGAGCAATCTGATTCTTTTCTTCATGACGCTGTCTATCTACTGTAACATGTTCTTCACACGATCAACACTAACACGCGAGAAGTGCAACCGTGCGTTCACTTGCTCCGACTGGCTTTGGAGACAACAGATTCGATGAACAATGTTTTAGCTTCTGTGTAGGCATCCCGATCTGACCCGTGCTTGGCGGCCAATCTCTTTTTCAACATGTAGTATTCTGAAACTGTATCAGGATGAACTCGCAAATAGTCTCTAAAAAGCAGGTGGCGCTTCCAGAAATCGCTGTTGTACTCAACCATGTGCAAGTGAAAATGCTGATTAGGCACATCGGAAGGGCCCTTGCGGAAATAGCGTCTTTCTGGAGTTGAAGCTTCATGTTCTGGGATGTACTCGTAGCCTACACTCTTAAGCGGTTCAACACAGTCCTTTACGTCGGAAAGACAGCGTATACCGACCATGATGTCAACGATCGGCTTCGCCCCCAAGCCTGCAACAGCTGTGCTTCCCACATGCTCTATCGCAACAACCTTGCTTCCTATGGCGTTGAGAATCTTGGCCTTCTCCTCTTCAAATATGATTGGCCATTCCAGGTCATAAGCAAAGATTTCAACAGGGCCTTCTTTGGGAACCCTCTCCTTCAACTATCAAGTCAGCCCCTATGGCGACTACTTCTCTCAGAGCTGCTTTCCATCGCTTTTGCCAACAGTTTGCCTAGAATCCTTGCATTCCCAATTGGGTTCAGATCCTCGTCCTTCTCGATCTTGCCCTTTCCAGCCACTCCATAGTAAGGGTAATACTTCAAGAAGATTGGCGTCATTTTCAGAGACAAAGCAAAATTCAGAAGTTGCTCAAGTACCGTACGGGGGTCATCGCCGCCTGAAACGGCAACTAGACCGCACGGTTTCTCGTTCAAGGGATGCGGTTCCTTGAATCCTCTTCTTTCATAGAAGTAGGATAAGGCGGCAAGCCTCTCCATGAAAGCTGTCAATCGTGAGGGGATCTTGAAATATAACGGTGATCCGATCACGACTGCCTGAGAGCTCTTCATCTCTTGAAAGACCTTTTCTAGATCGTCATCTTCAATAACGCACTTGTATGGTTCCTCTGAACACCGATCATAACACGCCCTACAAGGTTCGACCTTCAAGTCTGACATCTGCAGCACTTTTGTCTTGATCTGAGGATTTGTCTTCTTCGCCGATTCAAGAACTGAACGTATTACTCGGTTAGTGCTCCCTTTTTTCCTCATTGACCCAACTATCGCCAACATCTTCATAAGATCAACTCGTTCGTACAATCCTAATACTCATCGTTATCACACAAAAAACTTGTGTAATCCCATCAATTTCCGTTTCTTGAACCGATAAGAAAATATCTTTTTAGGCCTAATGCTGATATGTTACTATCATATAACACACATCCCATCAAAGAGGGCAGAAAGCAGCAATGTTTGACGACAGAAAAATCAATGAGTTGAAGAAGGCGCGAGAACGTTGGGAGCAAACAACGCTGCCAAACTGGACAAAACAGTGCAAGGAAAGGAAAGGCGAGTTTCGAAACACTTCTAACATGCTCATAAAACGTCTGTACACCCCAGAAGACATCAAATCAATGGATTACCTGCAAGACCTGGGCTTTCCAGGCCAGTACCCTTTTCTCCGCGGCGTACATGCAACGATGTATCGAGGCCGGCTGTGGACTATGCGACAATTCTCAGGATTTGGCACTGCGGTACAGACAAACAAGCGGTTCAAATATCTCTTAAAGGAAGGCGAGACTGGTTTAAGCATTGCTTTTGATTATCCAACGATAATGGGCTACGACTCGGACCATGCTATGGGGCAGGGCGAAGTTGGCACATGTGGAGTGGCCGTGGCGTCATTGAAAGACATGGAAGTGTTGCTAGACGGAATCCCGCTTGACAAGGTTACCACCTCAATGACAATAAACGGACCTGCAGCCATGCTTCTCGCCATGTACGTTGCAGTAGGTGACAAGCAGGGTGTGCCCAGACGGAGGCTTGGCGGAACCACACAGAACGACAATCTGAAAGAGTATTTTGCTCAGAAACTCTGCATTTATCCACCGAAGCCCGCTGTGAAACTCACAATAGACATCATAGAGTATTGCGCGAGACACTTGCCCAGGTGGAACCCAATAAGCATCAGTGGTTACCACATAAGAGAGGCAGGCGCAAACGCCGTGCAAGAACTAGCTTTCACAATTTATGACGGAATAACCTATGTCGAATCCACAATCGAGAGAGGCCTTAAGGTTGACGATTTTGCCCATAGACTCTCATTCTTCTTTGCATCTCACAATGACTTCTTCGAGGAAATAGCCAAGTTTAGGGCTGCCCGAAGAGTATGGGCAAAACTCATGAAGGAACGTTTCCATACCAAAGACCCAAGATCCATGTGGATGCGAATGCACATTCAGACTTCAGGCTGCACGCTCACAGCTCAACAGCCGTTAAACAACATCACACGCACCACAATCCAAGCCCTAGCAGCTGTACTGGGCGGAACCCAATCGTTACACACAAACTCCTTCGACGAAGCCTTAGCACTGCCAAGCGAAGAGGCTGTGAGAGTCGCATTGAGAACACAACAGATAATAGCCCACGAAAGCGGCGCAACAAACACCATCGACCCCCTAGCAGGAGCATACTACATCGAAACTCTAACCAACGAAATGGAAGAAAAGACATGGGAGTACATTCGAAAGGTCGATGAAATGGGAGGAGCCATAGTAGCCATCGAGAAGGGGTTCTTCCAGAAAGAGATCGCTGACAGCGCTTACAAGTACCAGAGAGAGATAGACGAGATGAAGCGCATGCTGGTTGGCGTGAACGACTACACAATCGAAAAGGAAGAAGTTCCAATAAAACTCTTACGGATAGATCCAAAGGTTGAGAAGGAACAAGTTGCTGGTCTCCAGAAGCTAAGACGCGATCGCGACAAGAAAAGAGTGGAAGAAGTCCTCGGAAAACTTCGTCGCTCAGCAGAAAAAGATGAAAACCTCATGCCCGTAATAATAGAGGCAACTAAAGCCTATGCGACGCTGGGCGAGATATGCGAAGTTCTGCGTCAGGTTTACGGAGAGTACAAAGAGTTAATTGTAATTTAGTGGAGAAAGAGAAACATGCAAAAAACCAGAAAGATTAGGGTCCTTATTGCCAAGCCAGGTCTGGATAGCCACGACAGAGGAGCAAAAGTCGTTGCCAGAGCACTGCGGGACGCAGGGATGGAAGTCATCTACACCGGTCTAAGACAGACTCCTGAGCAGATAGCTGAAACCGCACTTCAAGAAGACGTTGACGTCATAGGGCTAAGCATCCTTTCAGGAGCACACAAAACGCTGTTCCCAAGAATAATGCACCTTCTCAAGGAGAAAAATCTAGCAGACGTGATGGTTTTCGCAGGAGGCATAATCCCAAAAGAAGACATGTCTAAAATGAAAAGACTCGGAATAAAAGAAATCTTCGGACCTGGAACCCCGACAGAAACAATAATACGTTACGTGTTGGACAACCTCCCACAAAGAAGCTAGAAGTCAAGACGTGCTGGTGCGTTGAGGAAAACTGAAGAAATAGTCAAAGGCGTTCTCGGTGGAAATCGCAGAAGCATAGCAAGAGCGATAACTATCATCGAAAACAACGAGCCTGAAGCACAGGAACTAACTGCTAGAATCTATCCTCGCACAGGAAAAGCTCACATCATAGGCTTAACAGGTGCAGGCGGCGCAGGAAAAAGCACCCTCATTGAAAAGATGGTAAGAGAATACAGGCGAAGAGGCAAGACAGTAGGCATAGTCGCGGTAGACCCAACAAGCCCATTCACGGGCGGCGCATTCTTAGGCGACAGGATCCGTATGCAAGAGCTCTGCACTGACGACGGTGTTTTCATACGGAGCATGGCAACTCGTAACTACCTAGGGGGAATAGCAAAGGCAACCAAAGACGCCGTGAGAGTTCTTGATGCTGCTGGAAAAGACATGGTCATAGTCGAAACTGTGGGTGCAGGTCAATCAGAAGTGGAAATCATCAAGGTTGCACAGACGATAGTTGTAGTACACGCGCCTGGATTAGGGGACGAGATACAAGCGATAAAGGCTGGCTTAATGGAAATAGCTGACGTCTTTGTCGTGAACAAGGCTGACCGTGAAAACGCAGACAAAGCAGTGACAGACATTCAAGCTAACCTGCAGCTTAATAGCAAAGAAAGCCCATGGAAAACTCCCGTTCTCAAAACAGCAGCCTTAACTGGAAAAGGCGTTCCAGAACTCATCGACAAAATCGAAGAACACAGATGTTTCCTGAAGGGCCATCCTGAATGCAAGACGGCATCGTTGAGAACCAAAGCCGAATCTGAACTTATTGAAGCTATCAGAGAGTTCGTCACTCTGTCTCTGATCGAAGAGATGAAGAAGGAAGGCAAGTTTGACGAACTCGTCCACGAGATCATGGAAAAGAAGACGGATCCCGCTTCTGCCGCTGAAAAACTTGTCAAGAAGGACTTGCGCAGTGTCAAAACTTGAAAAAGGGCTTGTTCAAGTATACACAGGGAACGGAAAAGGGAAAACCTCAGCGGCCTTTGGACTTGCCCTAAGGGCTCTTGGCAGAGGACTGAGAGTCTACATCGTCCAGTTCATGAAAGGCGGCTTTGACTACGGAGAACTCCACATTATAGATAGGCTGCCAGGCCTTGAATTAAAGGCCTTTGGCAGAGGCAAATTCGTGACGGAAAAGAAGCCTGAGAGAGCCGACGTTGAACTAGCTGAAGAAGCTTTGGCGACGGCTGAAAAAGTTGTCGAAAGCGGCGAATACGACATAGTAATACTGGACGAGGTCAACGTGGCTCTGAGCCTTGAGTTGATAAAGACTGAAAGAGTGTTAGAGCTGATTAGGAAAAAGCCCGCACAAATCGAGTTAATATTGACAGGGCGGAATGCTCCCAGAGAAATAATCCAAGCAGCTGACCTTGTCACCGAAATGATTGAGGTCAAACACCCTTACAACGTGGGTTTTCAAGCCCGAAAAGGAATCGAGTACTAGATCCCTTTGAAAAGTTGGGCATCTTCATTTCTTTTCTTCCGATGCTAAGGGATATATTTCCTTGGCCACATAATCCAAGTAAGGCTCTTTTTCGGTCAGATTGAATATCGTTACTGAGGCGTCTCGCGTGATACCCACAACGTAACCACGTTCCTTCGATCTTGCAACAACATACCATAGGTCGCCATGCTTCCCATAGTCTTCGAAGAGCGAGGTGTTTATCAGGTCCGGCCCGTAAAGAGACAGTTTGTCGATGTTTGGGATATCTACATTATCAAAAAAGGTTATCTTCGTGTCCTCAGGGTTCTTGAGGTGATACCCTTTCAAAGTTTCAGGAGAGATTCTGGCTTCTAGTATTCCACCTACCTTTTCAAAGAGTATTTCACTTAGCTTGTTCGCTATGAAATTTGCAAGACGCTTCTTCTCAACCACGGTCAGGAATGTTGTGCCCTCATGCTCGGCAAAGCTGAACATCGCCTCGACCGTGCGAGGCGTGGGCAGGATTTTGCCCCTGTGGAAGACCTGAGTGACGTAATCGTGAGAGTAAATGCCTCTAAGCATGTTCTTCTTCGGAAGGAGCCCTACAACCTCTGTTAGAAGCGTAAACTTGTAGTCTCCCTCTTCATAAGCATCTTCCGTACGATAACCTTCAAGCCTTGATGCAATCTCAGGCATGGCAATTGTCTCCGCAAGCCTGAAAACTTTACCCGCAATAACCATTTTCGATCCTCAATCCTAGTCTACAAAGCTTTGCTTATGAGATTTTAGCTTTGCTACGTCTCAACCAAGGATATCTGTGTGAAACTACGGTCTACATGGTCTGCGCCGTTTTGTCCAGTTGATCAGTCGCAAGGCAAATATAGAGTAGCCGAGTTTTTGACTAAATCGAGCGTGAAGGAGATCAAGAACAAGGTCAGTTGCATCGGGTATATCAACAGAATAAGGGACAACCTGTCTAACGTAAGAAGGAAAGAGCTATCGTCGCTATATGAAGATCTAAAGTCAGCTGACTGTGTTGTCTGCGGGGGATCAGGCAGGTCGATGTATTCTCTTAATGCAGCGATGAGCCAAATCGCAATCAGCCAGATAGGCTGGAGAAACAAAGTTGTGCTGACCCCGGATGATCCAGGCTTTCCAGGCAAGAACATGTATGACGCTGCGGCAGAACTCGAGAGACGGTACAAAAAGACCCTTCTTCTGATGAATTCTGGAAGCGGTGTGTCTGCTGATCCTCTGGTAATGGCACAGGATCTTGGAAACTACATCGAAGAAAAAAAGACATCAAAGTTCTCTATGGGACTCATAACTTCCAATCTGCGCTCACCACTCGCAGAAACTGTCTCCAAGTATGGACAAGTTGTTGAGCTTAGAGGGCGAGGAAGAGCGAGGCCCTCGCTTGACTACAGCGAGATAGGAATCATGGGCGACATATTCGAACTGGGTAGCCTCCTGCTTCTATGCATGATGACTGAAACCATCTTTAGAAACCTAGAAGCACGCGAAGTATTTCGACTCTGTGAAGAAGAGTTTGCCAAGTTGGGACCATTGATCGACTCAGTGGTGGAGTCCAAAGTTTATTCGAGCCTTGTCGACATTTTGGAAAGACGAACAGACGTGTTTCTAGGCGGGAAAGGCACAGCAAGCGAAATAGTCAAGATGGCCGCTATAAGACTGTTTCACATCAAGAGTACACTGGGAGACAACGTCTACATAGCTAGGGGCGTAAATACCCCGTCTCCAAGACCAGGTGACCTTGAAATCTTGGTGTCGTTCTCTGGAGAAACCAAGCCTGTCATAGCTTGGTGTGAAACTTGGAAGAAAATAAACGGAACGGTTTTGTCAATCACAGGAACCAAAAGGTCGACTCTCACCGAAAAGTCAGACCTCCAAATCACAATAGAGGAAGAAGCAAAACTAGGGCAACCTAGGAGATTCTATGTTAGAGCCGCTTATGTCTTGAGCCCGCTACCGGTAAAACTGGTTGAGAGATTGGGGGAGAAAGGACTAGCGTTGCCCGAATATATAATCAACTGGCATCACTCACTCACTGAATAGAAACACTCAGGACTCTACTCCCGTGGCATGTTCTATACTAAGACGACGAAACTACTTAGTTGCACCGAGACTGTACAATCGGTTTTGACAAAGCACAGGTTACAACCTCTCAGGCAATGATGGATAGAATATGCGGTACTAGCCGTCCTCCTGCTATTCATATTGACAGATTAGATGCAATGGCTGTCCGCTTACCTCTATATCGCGGTATTGGATTCCGCGCAAATCGCGGCTAGGAACTAGAAATTCTGCATTCGCTTGAGAGCATACACCGATGATCTACGAAAAGTGAATTTGTCAAAGGGGACACAAATGAAGCGCATGACTTGTCTGTAGGAGAATACATGACTCGTGTAGAAGATGTCAAGCTGTTTAGGAAGCCAAAGCAGCAAGATTGCATCATTTGTTGTAAAACTGTACTAATTGTTTTAATAAGAGAATTTTCACCTCTATTACCTACCACTTGAGGAAAAACCATCAATGCTAATTCGAGAGGTAATCTTGGAGAACTTCATGTCGTATGAATATGCTAGAGTGCCATTTAAGCCAGGCGTGAATGTTGTTTGTGGACCAAACGGCTCGGGAAAATCATCACTCTTACTCGCCATATCTGTAGCTTTGGGGCAGTCCTACACGGAACGCTCAAGGAAACTGAGTGATCTCATACGCTGGGGCAAGGATCAAGCCCGTGTGACCATGGTTTTGGATAATGTGAGAAGAGGAAAGAACAGGCCGGTTCCCAAATTTAACAAAGACCAGATCTTTCTCACACGTGTCCTCAGACGAGATGGAACGTACTGGTTCTCGCTCGAAAACCGTGCTGTCACAAAGAACGATGTTGAAAGACTCTTGGGTAGAATGGGGGTTGACCCTGACAACATACTCATAGTAATGCATCAAAACATGGTTGAACAGTTCACCGTGCTTTCTACGCAGGAAAAGCTGCGAATAGTTGAGGCCGCAGTGGGACTCGAGCCCTATCGAGAAAACGTCCTGCAAGCACAGAAAAAGCTGACCCGCATACTGAGCCAAGAAGAATCAATGACCAAGCTCTTAGAGTCAGCCCAGCAGACATTGAACTATTGGAGAGAACAATACGATAGGTATCAAGAGAAAAAACAGTTACAGTCAAAGAGAAGGTTCCTGGAAAGAGAGTTGGCATGGGCCGAAGTCGCAAGAAGAGAGGAAACCGTGAGGCAGTTTGAGGCCGACAAGAAAAAGCAACAAGACATTCTTAGCCAGATCGAAGAGCAGACAAAGACGTTAAAAGATGGCTTGCTATCACAACAGAACGAACGTGAAAAGCTCAAGGATGAATGGAGAAGACTCTTCGACGAACGCCTGAGCTTCGAACGCCAGAAAGCGAGCAACTCATCTACAGTCTCATTGTACGAACAACTTTTGAACGAGACAGCGGCAATGGAGATGTCTGTTCAAAACATTGGCAAGGACGCATCTCTTGAACCTGGGCAGACTTCGAAAAAGCCTGTACAGATCAAGCTTCTTAGAAGCGAACAACTTAAAGAGTCGATACAAAACTCGAAAGAACACGTAGAAAAATTGGATGCTGAAATAGAAAGAAATCAGATGAAATCAAAGAATTGGGAAGAAGCAACCGAAAAAGTCGGCAACCAGATCCTAAACCTTCGCATCGAACTAGCACTGCTGCAATACCGAACTGAGAATGCTACCGCAAACTTCAAAGAGATAGAAAGATCTCTCATGGTAGCAAGAACGCGCCTAGATGAAACAATAGTAAAGGCTGGGCAGGTAGGAGCCAGAATCGTCGTGGTAAAGGAAGAGAGCGCAATCATCGACGAAATACGCGTCACAGAAGGACACTTGGCTGCACTCTCAGATGTGTCAGAAGACATCGAACGCATGTATGAGTCCTATTCAAAACTCTATCTGGAACTGAAAGACAAAGCGCAGCTTGTCGCAGACAACCGTGAAAAAACGCTAGAAGAAGTCAAAACAAGAATGGAATCTTGGCGAACAGTGATACAAAATCTTCTCGACCGCGTCAACATGGAGTATCAAAAGACTTTGACCCAAGCCCAAGCCGTAGGAGAAGTCAGACTTGGCAACGGGCACGACATAGAGACAGCTGGACTCGAAATTCTCGTCGGTTTCAAGGGTGGAAAACCTGTTCCACTTGACGCTTACACACAAAGTGGCGGAGAAAGAACAACTGCAATAATGAGTTTTCTCCTAGCCTTACAGCAACATGTCCGCTCTCCATTCCGGGCTGTAGATGAATATGACATTCACATGGACCCTAAGAACCGCGAAATCGTCGCTCAAATGCTCGTTTCAAGAGTCAATGATTCAAAAGCACAGTACATCGTGATCACGCCCAGCCAGATAACGTTTACAAAAGAGGGATTAAACATAATCACCGTTCAGAACATTGAAGGCAAATCGATAATCAGAGAGGTGGCCTGATGCAGTCTAAGAAGGTGCATGAAAAGCTTGGCAGAGAGAAGCTTCACCGCATAATCGAAACATGCAAGTCTGTCGAAGAACGTTCCCTAGATCCTTTCTTGCTGAATGTGAGTGAAAACATCAGCACGGTCAAAGAATACTTTCCCGAATGGAAAATTCCAGAAGACCTCTGCTTGGACGCTGAAACCCTACACCACATAGCCTCTGTCGTAAAGCTTCAAAGCGAGTGGGTTAAACACCGATCAACCTCACTCTACACGGACCCGTTTCTCCTAGAAGAAAAACTCAGACGTATGGAGAAAGAAGAGATCGCGAGAACCTTTCTTGAAGCTTGGCATCCCTTAATTGAATGGGAACAGATTTCGCTTCACAGCCTCTCAGAAGCCATTAGATACTGGAACAGCCTAGTACCCCTGAATGAAAGGTGGAAAGAAAAACCGCCAACCGAAGTTGGTTCAGGCTTGGCAACACGTGAAGAGCTTGTTCGCGAGAGGATTCTGCGGGACAAGGCTTTCTCTGAGGAACTGGAGAGTTTCTGGCATGAGCTGAGGAACGTTGTTGCGGAAAAAGGCAAGAACGGAAAGATTCGATATTGGGACTTCATCGGTGCAGAATCCTACGGGGAAACCGTGGACAGGGCTTTCATGACAAGCTTCCTCATAACCTATGGCTATGCCACCTTGGAAATCTATCCGTTGGAAGAAGAAATGTTTGTTGTGCCATACGAGAAGCCCGTAGTCAAGACAAGCCAAAAACAGTTGGTCTCTATACCTATCTCAGTCTCAGCAGGCGATTGGCAGAAGTGGAGACGAGGAGAGTTAGCGTGAGCAAGAGAAAGGCCACATACGCCAGCAAACTGAAGAGGGCAACTCACATGCTTTTTTTCAAGCGGCATACAAAGCCCGGGGTCAAGGGATGGGAGCTACGCAAGGCTTTGGGTTCTGATTATCCGAAAGTGCTGAGAATTGTGGATGACTACTTAAAAGCGCTTGATCTGGAAGTCAAAACAGTGTTTGAAGAGGGAAAGCAAGTGGAGAAGCCAACCCTAGAACAGCTTGACAAAGCCAGATTCTACGTGGCGTTGCGAGGCGGGCTTGTGCCTAAAGAAGCAAAGATGATAGGGTGGCGAATAGACGACTTCGCAGGGTTGGCCATGGCAATTGGTTACATAATCTCCAAGAAGGGAAAGGCTTCCAGAGAAGATGTTGAAGAACTGTTGCGAAACAAGCTTCCCGGATGGAAAGTAGGCCTCAACGTTGACAGATATATTAGATATGGATACCTGACAGAAGATGAAGGTGGACAGCTGTACCTAGATTGGAGAACCCGCGCAGAAGTAGATCAAAAAGCCTTGATTGATCTTCTCTTGGGTGCAGAGACGCAAACCTAAAACCTATTTTACTTTCTTATCTTATGGTAAAGAAAGGCGATCCCGTCGATCGCCAGCAGAACTGCAAGAACTAGCAGTGGATTGCCCAAGAATTGTGATGCAAATGATTCATCTGCAGCTCTTGCTGTGCTGACAAAGGCAAACAGAAGTAGTGACAAAGGCAAGCATTTCCTTGTTAACTGCTTCATAATCTCGGCATCTCCGAGGCTATGTTATGCTGACGTTTTGTATATCAAAGTAGCGTTTTGCCAAGAACCGTAACCTTTCAGCGTTTCTGCCGTTCTTTCCTATGGCAACACCCTTGTCTTTGGGGTTGACAGCCACAACCGCTATTGTCTTGCCATCCGGCCTTTCAGTTATGCGAACTTCTTTGACAACTGCAGGTTTCAAAGCATTCTTGATGAACTGAGCAGGTTCCTCTGCATATTCGATAATCTCATGCTTCTTCCCAGTCATCCTCTCCAATGTGTGAATGTTTCTACCGCCTCTCCCAATCGCCACGCCCACCTGACCTTGGTTGACAACGTATAGAACACGGGCCTGCTCTTCGTCGATTATGCAGTCTTTGACGCTGGCGTTCGTTATGCTCTCAAACAATGCGATATACCGCATCTCGTTGCTCGTGAATTTTATGCCGGTTGTCATTCGTTTCTTCCGCCGTTTTCCTCAAGCTCAGCGGTTTCCGTCAGCTTGAGGATTTCTGAGTCCCCTGGCTCTCTTATACTTAACGCTGAGACTGTGAAGGGTCTACCGCATGCAGCGGCCAAATCCAAAGATGAACCCTTGTAAGTGAATAATGGAACTTTCGAGAGTCTACAGTAATATTCAACATCCTCGCGGACATTCCTAGGTGTGTTTGCTGCCAAAATTACGAGCTTAACTCTTCCTGTCTGTGCGCTTTGCACAGCTGAACTTGCCCCAAATGACACTTTTCCTGTCTTCACTGCTGCAGAGATTGCTTTGTCTACGTCTATCACTTTTTCTCACTCTTCTTTTCGAGAGTTGACATGAATAGTTCGACGAGGCCCGTGCCAATTGGTATGGACTGCCCTACTATTACGTTTTCGGTTACTCCAGCCAACGGGTCGCTTTCACCCTTGACTGCCGCTTCAACAATGTTTGGGACAGTAATTTCAAAGGCTGCTCTAGCCAAAACGCTTGACTTTTTCCCACTGATGCCATGTCTGCCTATCTGCTGTACCTCACCCGTAGACGTCATCATATCTGAGACAAGCATAACGTGTCTTGTGTCAACGTCCAGCCCTTGCTCTTCTAACACGCCTTTGGCTTCATTCACCAACGCATTCCTAGCAGCTTCAATGCCAAGTGTCTTGGCGATTTCGTGAACATTGTTGGTCGTAGTCCTTGAACTGTCAATGCCTAGAATCTCCAAAACCCTAGGCAGGTTTGAACCATCCGTGTTTATGACCCATTCTCCGTGTTCCTCTGTAACTAGCACACGCTTTATGCCAGGTACACCCTTGATGTGGAACCCGGAAACCTTTCCAAGAAGTTTCTTGATTGCTTCAACCTTCTTTGGCTGTATGTGAATGCTCTGGCCTTTAGTTTTGACAGTGCAATTGGGCAACTGCAGCTTTTCCTTCAAATCCTGCAGGGTTACTTCCCGGTCCTCCATCATCGTCTTGTTAAGCTCTACGATTATTTCGTCACGCATCGGATCTATGTAGACCGCTTGGGCCAAGTTCTCCATCGTTGTGTATATGATTTCACGCGCAACTTTCACAGTCGCTTCCCTGCTCTTTCGAAAATCCTCTGTCAAGTAAATCTTCATGATTGGAGTAGACGGAATTCTTCTTGCATCTACAATTTCGATTAGTCGAGGCAAACCCAAGGTTACGTTCTGTTCCCTGACACCAGCGTAGTGAAACGTTCTAAGAGTCATCTGTGTGCCGGGCTCACCAATTGATTGAGCGGCAACAATACCTACAGCTTCTCCTGGTTCCATCAGAGCGCGCTTGTAGTGCTCAGATGTCAAGTTGATTGCTTTTTCAACGCCTATCTTGCTTAATCGGGCTTTAGCTAGACTTTGCTTGAGCTGATCTACAAGAATCGGCGTCACCTGATCTTCGACCTTGTCTAGTTTTTCTTTGATGAAATCAGCTGATGCGGGTTTGCCCTTCTCCTTCGCAATTCTTATTTGGTCAACCAAACGCGCTACATTGACTGCCTTTCCATGGTCGCTCTTAGCTGGGTCGACACCGTCCTCACCATATTGAAACTGGATTATGTCTCCGGCTGAATTTCTTACGGTGCTGTCATATTCTAAGCGTATGTGTTCAAGTGCATTGATCAGTCTTCTCTGCATGTACCCGCTTTGCTGCGTCCTGACTGCTGTGTCGACCAGTCCTTCCCTGCCACCCATGGCGTGGAAGAAGAACTCGATGACATCGAGTCCTCTCTCGTAGGAAGAATATACGAATCCTCTTGCCCTTGGTCGTTGATCCCCTGACTGGAAGTGTGGTAGAGCCCTGTCTACGTATCCGCGGAGGATTCTCTTCCCACGCACTGATTGCTGTCCTACACACGCACTTATTTGTCCGATGTTTAGGCTTGATCCTCTTGCGCCAGTGCGTGTCATGATTATGCCTGAATTTTCTATAGTGAAATCTTCATCAGCTATTTTGCCTGATTCATCTCTTGCTTTTGCCAGCTCATTCATGACATAGATTTCAAAAGAGTCTTCAAGCGTTTGTCCCGGGAGCCTGGGCAGAGTGCCTTTACGATAACTTTCTATCAGGTCCTCTATTTTCTTCTCGATTCTTTCCATTGTTTTCTCTATTCTGTCTTCAGCCTTTGGAGACAAAACGAGCTCGTTGTAAGAATAAGTGAAACCGCGCATAGATATGTAAAGCTTCAGCATCCTAGTGATCTTGTTCAGGAACTCGCGCCCCGCCTGGCTGCCATAATCCTTGATTATCCTGTGAAGGAGACTTTCAGACTGTTCAGCACCTATCGAACGCCTGTCAATGACCCCGCTTACAAGTTCTCCATTCCTCACAACAACATAAGCGTCATATTTGCATTCTTCTTCCAGACATTTTACACATCCTTGACAGATGTTTGCCTTCAAAACATAGTTCATGTCTCTGGGCAGAAAAAGGCTGAAAATCTGTTTGCCAGTCCAGAGTGGTTGGGGCTGCTTGATCTTGGGATCAGGAACTTCGCCTTCATACTTCGCTGCCAATAGTAGTCTGTCGACTTCGTTTTTGGTCAAGTAACTAGACTTTCTCGTGAACAAATATGCTGATGTTATGAAATCTCTGATTGCCCCTATTATTGGTCCTCCGAACCTTGGTGAAAGTATCTGATCCTGAACTTGCATAAGCAACAGGGCTTCTGTTCGAGCTTCTTCGCTCTGCGGAATGTGAAGGTTCATTTCGTCGCCGTCGAAGTCTGCGTTGTAGGGCGGGCAAACGCATAGGTGTAGACGGAAGGTCTTGTATGGCAGAACACGGACATAATGTGCCATTATTGACATTCGATGGAGGGAAGGTTGACGGTTGAAGATTGCTGTGTCTCCGTTCTTGAGGTGTCTTTCTACGATGAACCCTAGTTCAATAGCTTCAGCGATCTTTTCTCTGTCCACAACAAACTCAAGCCTTATACGTTTGCCATCAGGCCTAATGATGTATAGGGCTCCAGGATACTTTTCAGGTCCATTTCTTACCAAGTTGCGCATCTCTTCGATGTTCCACTCTGTCACTTTTTCAGGAACAGAGAGGCGCATAGCAACTTCAAGCGGAACACCAACCTCGTTTATGTCAAGATTCGGATCAGGAGAGACAACGGTTCGTGCTGAAAAGTCAACCCTTTTTCCCGAAAGGTTGCTTCGGAATCTTCCTTCCTTCCCCTTCAGTCTTTGACAAAGAGTTTTGAGTGCTCTTCCGGAGCGGTGTCGTGCCGGGGGAATTCCTGACGCTTCATTGTTGAAATAGGTTGTCACGTGGTACTGTAAGAGCTCAGACAAGTCTTGAATTATCAGTGTCGGAGCTCCTGCATCCATGTTTTCCCTGAGTCTCTGGTTTATTCGAATTATGTCCACAAGTTTGTGAGTCAGATCATCCTCTGAACGGATTCCAGATTCCAAGGTTATTGATGGACGAACGTAAACTGGTGGGACAGGAAGAACCTGCAAAACCATCCATTCAGGGCGAGCTGTCTTCGGGTTGAACCCCAAGAGCTCAAGGTCGTCATCACTGATGCGTTCCATTCTCTCTCGAACCATGCTCGGTGTCAGCGGTTCTGATCCGCTCTCAGGGATCTGCTCGCTGAACTTTGTCGGTTTTTCGAAGGTAATCTTGTACTGTACGGCTGCACAGTGGGGACATTGCTTTCTCTTTGTTTCCTGTATGATTGCCTTGTAGACTTCATCAGGAACTAGGCCCAAGAGCTGGCGCGTCTTCTCGACCCTAGCCCTTGCTTTTGCCATGATGTCGTCTGGCAGCATCACACGTCCACAGTTCCGGCATGTTGCCCTCAAAAGATCGTATATGATCTTGGTAAATTCAATGTGTATAATGGGAACAGCAAGTTCAATGTGACCGAAATGACCTGGGCAGCGAATCGCCGTGTTGCCGCAGGTTTTGCACCTCTGTCGTGGTTCAAGGGTTCCAAGTCTCCCATCCATCAGGCCTGTGGAGATCGGTGCCCCATCTTCATCGTAGGTGTCTGGTGTTTGGATCTCAACAACTGAAAGCTTCCGCACATCTTGCGGCGAGAACATACCGAAGTTTATTTCGTTGACGACTTTGCGGACGATTTCTTCTGCAGACATGTTATGCCTTCTCCTTGAGGGTCAATTTCGGCGATATACAAAGGCTCATCAATTCCTGCAGAAGGAGCTTGAACGCGTAAGACACTATCACAGGGGAGATTTTGGCCTTATCTTCGCAGAGCTTACACGTGTATTTTCTCTGTTTCATGTCATAGTAGGCTATGTGGCCACATGTCTCACAGATATAGAGTGTGTACTTGTCAGACTCTTCAAGCAGTCTGTCTCTGAGAAGCATTGCTGCTCCATGACCGATTAGGCAGTCGCGTTCCATTTCGCCGAACCTCAGACCGCCTCCTCTGGCTCTTCCTTCAGTCGGTTGCCTCGTCAACATCTGAACCTGTCCTCTAGCTCTGGCGTGAATCTTGTCGGCAACCATATGGTGCAGTTTCTGGTAGTGAACAACTCCAACGTAGATGTCTGCCACGAATTTCTCGCCTGTCACTCCGCTGTAGAAGACTTCGCTGCCTGTGCTGCTAAAACCCAACCTGACTAGTGCGGCTCTCAAGTCATCTGGCTTTTCGTTTGCGAAAGGTGTTCCATCAACAGGTTTTCCTCGTGCAGAAGCAACCTTTCCAGCTAACGATTCAATGAACTGTCCCACAGTCATCCTTGAAGGAATAGCGTGAGGGTTGATTATCAGGTCTGGGACAATGCCATCTTCTGTGAAAGGCATATCTTCCTGAGGAACGATTAGGCCGATGACGCCTTTCTGCCCGTGACGAGAAGCGAATTTGTCACCCAGTTCAGGGACGCGTTGATCTCTTACTCTCACCTTGACAAGTTTACTTCCTTCTCCTGAATCTGTAATGAAAATAGCGTCAACAGTCCCGGTTTCTGAAGGACGCATGTCCACCGACGTGTCACGCATCGAAGGTCCCTTGACCTCGAATTCTTTGTATTCCTCAAGAAATCTTGGAGGACTGATTCTGCCTATCAGGACGTCTCCTCCTCCGACACCTGACTCTAGACCTATTATTCCATCGGGTTCGAGCAGTCTGTAATACTGTTCGCCTCTGTAGCCGCGGGTTCCCGCCTCAGGCAGTGTGAACTTATCCTTCAATCCGCCCAAGTATTGCCTACATTCAGCTTCGTAGATACGGTAGAAGGTTGAGCGCCCTAACCCTCTTTCTATTGAAGCTTTATTGAAAACCAAAGCGTCTTCCATGTTGTAGCCTTCAAAAGATAACACGGCGACAACGTAGTTTTGGCCTGATGGACGCAGGTTATAGCCCATCGTCTCCATCAATGCTGTCTCAGCGAGAGGAGCCTGCGGGTAGTGCAGAATGTGTGACCTTGAGTCCACACGTTGCTGAAAGTTTGTTGAGTATACACCCAGAGCCTGTTTAGCCATGGCTGCCTGATACGAGTTACGAGGCGACTGATTGTGCTCTGCGTAAGGAATTGTAGAAGCGCAGGTTCCAAGAATCGTGTACGTTGCGATTTCCACGTGAGTGTGATCGCGACTCAGCTCTTTAGGCGCCAAGGCAACATAGGCGTCTTCCTCTTCTTCGGCATCCAAATATTCGACAACGCCGTTTTTGACAAGGTCTTCCCAAGACCATTCTCCAATGGCAACCTTTTCAACGTGTTCAGGCTGAAGCCTTGTCACACCGTTCTCAGTAATTATGAGAGGTCTTCGGACTCTCCCCTCGTCGCAATTGACGTAGATTTCTTCCCTTTCACCTTGGGTTTTCGAGAAGTAGGCTATGTTTACTTCAGTCGAGATTTCTCCCCTTCTTCTTTTCTCCCTGCATTCTCGAGCCAGCTGTTCTGGAGAGTGACAATAGCCTACTATGTTTCCGTCAACGAAAACTTTTGCTCCAGACAACTTCAAAGGCTCATTCGCTTCAAGAACCGGCATTACTCCCAAGCTGAACAATAGTTGCTTTATCTTCTCTGGATTTACGCCCACCGAGATACATGCGGACAAAGCTAGGTTCTTGACTAGCCCGCAGTTTGAGCCCTCTGGCGTTTCGTTTGGACATAAGCGGCCCCAATGGGTTGCATGCAAGTCTCTTGCCTCGAAGTTTGGTTGACTTCTGCTGAGAGGTGATTGGAGTCGTCGCAGGTGACTCAGAGTGGAGATGTGATTTGTTCTGTCAAGAAGCTGAGTTATGCCAACTCTGCCCCTTCCCCAGTTTCCAGTTGCGAGCGCGTGCTGGAATCTTTCAGCTATTATTCCAGGTCTTACTGCTACCGAAACACTTATTATGGGCCCTTTTACGCCTATCCGTTCAAGTTGATATTTTATGTCCCGTGTAAGATTTCTGAAAGCTACTCTGAAAAGATCTGCGAGCAGTGGACCTGCCAACCTCAACCGCTTGTTCTTGAAGTGATCTTTATCGTCAGGCTTTCTTCTTCCAAGCTGCAGTTCGATTGCCCTACAAGCCATTTCGCCTAAGAAAAGAGCTTTGTCCTTCCTCTTCTGATCTGTTCTGCCTATGTGTGGAAGGAAGTTCTTGTCTATTGCATTTTCAGCTTTTTGGACACGGTACTCTTCGACTTGCCCATGAGCGACACGATTGCCAATGAACAGAATGGCGTCTTTTGCTGTGTCTACTCCCAAAGCCTTTTCAAACGATGGTTCGAGTGTGGCTTGTATTTCCTTGTCAAGAGAAATTGCTTCAGCAATCTCCTTGTCTGACTCTAGTCCTAGAGCCCGCGTCAAAACAACGAAAGGAACTTCAGATGGAACACCGGGCATTGAAACGTACAGTGCGCCATCTGACTTGACCTTCAACTCTATTCTAGCCCTAAAACCCACAGTTGTCGAGAATATCTTGGCTTGATAAACAGGAGTTGCACCTTTCTCGTCAACATCCACTATTATGCGGTTAGGGGCCAAGTCTTCCATAGCCACTACCACGCGTTCGGAACCATTGACAACAAAGTAGCTACCTGGATCATCAGGATCTTCTCCGCATGCGATCAATTCCTCTCTCGAAAGCTGTGAGAGAAAACATAGTTTTGATTTCAGCATAACAGGGATGTTTCCAACGTAGACAAGCTCTGTGTCCTGTTCTCTGCCGTCTACGACCGGGGTCATCTCGAGGGCTACTGGCGCTGCGTATGTTAGGTTTCTAAGTCTAGCTTCCAAAGGATAGATTTCATGTTTTGTGCCGTCCACTTCGGTTGCATACGGTCCGGTTATTCTGGTCTGTGGATCTATTATCCAGACCTGACCGAGCTTGACTTTGTAGGGACTTTCAGGCACTTCTATGGGGATTTCGCCTACTTCATCTACGACTTCTTGCAGACCACGGTCGATGAATTCGTTGTAAGAGTCCAAATGCTGACGAACCAAACCCTTGTCCTTGAAAAAAGCGTTAAGCAACAAATGTGTGTCTTCTTTTGAGATTTCAGTCAATTTCAACCATCCCCCGCAACTTCACGTTCAAACTTGCCCTAACGAATCGAATCGGTGCGGGATTTCTCAAATTTTAAATTTCCTCCGAGTGTTGGGTCATTCCAACTTGAAAAATGGTCACCAATATTAAAGAGCTAGAATCGTAAACTACATAGCTGTCTAATAAACTTTTTCATGTTGGAGCTTGCCTTTTCGCTTGCTTTCTATGCTCTGGCGCAAATGCCCGGATTACCGTAGTCCGCCCAAGTGTACATGCGAAGACGAAAACAGATTCAATCAGATTCTGAGACAGATTTTATAAAGCATGCTTCGATAACATTCGAAAGAAGAAAATGGATGATTCCGTAGAAACCATAGTCAAAATGTACAGAAGTGGGTTATCGATAGCAGAGATCTCTAGAAAGACTGGTATTTCTCGTGAAAAGACTAGACGTATGCTGCATGCTCAAAATGTGGGAATGCGTCATCAACGTATTGTCTACCATTCGCCACGGATCGAGCTTGACGAGGATGTCGCCCTGTTGCTTGGTCTCCACGTTGGAGACGGATGGCTTTCAGACAAATGGGGAATTGCATGTGAGACAAAGGACAAATCCATGTTTCATCAGGTGACCGAGCTTGTCAGGAGTGTCTTGGGGGTTGAGCCAATAAAAACGAGCGAATGCACGATTGGAAGAACAGTGATGATTAGAAGTGGCCAACCTCAGGCTTTGGCCTTCTTCCAAAGTTATGGTCTTCCCCAAGGCAGAAAGGCAGGATTGATTCGCGCTCCCAAGAGAATTCTTGAATCAAACAATGATGCAATACTCAAAGCTTTCCTGAGAGGCTTGTTCAGCACAGACGGATGTTTTAGCTTTCAAGTTGATCGCGGACCTCGTGTGGAGATTCAGGTTAAGAGTAGGGATCTGAGAGACGATTTTGTAGACTTAGCAGGTCGACTGGGTTTTTCATTTCGCTTCTATACTTATCTTCCGCCGAGCGCGCGCGAGAGAGAGGCAAGAACAAGGCTCCTTTACAAGTTGCATATACTACATGGAAGAAACCAGTGATCAAGTGGATGGAAGAAGTAGGTTCGATCAAGGATGCGCACCTTGAACGTTACGAATATTGGAAAAAATTAATAGAAGGAAAACGGTAGTTCTTAGGACATGGTGCAGGGGTAGCAGAGCATGGCCAATCCCGCCTGAGCAATGGGGCTTGATGCGCGGGACTCAAGATCCCGTCCCGAAGGGGTACGTGAGTTCAAATCTCACCCCCTGCACCAGAGTTTCATGTTTTCCTAAGCTTAGTCTGCTTTGTGATGGCATGAAACTGATACGGACGACATTCTCAGCAACGTTTGAAACATGAACTCTATGAAACATCATTCTGAATTGCACGATTCTGGTTCTGGGACTATTGATGACTGGCATATTCTACATGACTTGAGTATGGGTTTGAACGAAAAAAATAGTCAGTGATGACATGATCCATAACTTCCAGCTTTTCAGTATGAAATTTGGCAATCCGGACTGTAATTTCACAGGTTTCAACCAAAAGAAAGCAATTGTGAAGAAACAATGTCTTTGCCTTCGCAAGGGTAAACAACTTCTCGCTGCCAAAAACTATGAACAAACTATGGCAAATTGCAGATACTTCCCCTTGGATAAGGATGTCTTCAACTTGTGGTTTCGATGGATTCACTCAGCCGCACAAATCGAAAAGACTCATAACGCATATTTCTGAGGTCTCAATTTCGTCCGCGACAGCTATTCTTGCCTCATCTGTAATCACAGATAGATATTTCACAGCCTGTTTCTCACGTAGCAACTTGTTGACAATTTCTCGCATTCTTTGCTCTTGCTGAGCGCCAAACCTCGGTTTTCCTGTTGTTGTTTTCTGAATCGGATGATGAGCTGTGATTTCTGCGACAACTCTTAACCCACTTGAATCATATCCAGATATATCAAGACCCGCTCCGGCTCTCGGGTTCGACTGCCAACTTTCTATTTCGGAGTGTTTCTTCTCCAGGTAGCTTTGCGCAAGCTTTGTCGCGATTTCATGGTTAGCAACATTCAGATCCGCATATTGCTCCTTGATCTTAAGCAGACTCTTAAGCTGAACATATAGCTCAGAGCCCTCGTCTGAAATTGCCATTTTCACTTCCCTTATCAGAAGTCATATGGTATTCAAAGTGGTTTGTCCTTTTTCGTGCACGAGAATCCCTGCTTGCAAGAGATTGCCTGTTAAAATCGTGCCCGCTGCACCATGCCTCTTCTGATTCCTTGATAGGTGTAAAAATTTGTTTCTCAAAAACTCATGAACAGCAGTTCTTGTCATGTTGTATTTCTGTTGGGCAGACATATGGATATGTTTATTAAGACTTGCGATACAGTGACGCAATTCCTAGAGGTTGATGAATATGATGTCAAAAGAATCGGACAAGAACTCAAATCGGCAGAACAAA
>Ga0315296_10000374_pt1 | contig 41273 bp, 39 predicted proteins | sample YL17G14_18_MG_FD_203921 | JGI IMG/M metagenome (GOLD analysis project Ga0315296, IMG submission 203921) | Sediment microbial communities from Yellowstone Lake, YNP, Wyoming, USA - YL17G14_18 | ecosystem: Environmental > Aquatic > Freshwater > Lake > Sediment | place: USA: Wyoming | collected... | reverse complement strand
TAGGGCTTCTTGGAAGAGCCTCTGGTCCAGCTCGGCTTCGGAGAGCCTCTTCATGAACCTGCTGAACCCCATCTTGGAGGGTGGTTCGTTGAAGCCGCAGATGGATGCGAGGTCCGGGTTGTTTCTAAGTCGTTCTACTAGCTTGGTGAAGCTGTTTATCTCGAGGAGCATCTTGACGAGGACGGCTTTGAGGTAGGCTAGGGGTGGTTTGGGTCTTCTGCCTCTGCCTTCCATGTTGTAGAGGCTATTGACCTCGGCCTCGAGGCGAGGCCAGTCCACGTTTTCGAAGAGCTCCTTTACTCTGTCAAGATACAATCAACTTTCAGTAAAGAGAATACAGGAACCATTATATTTACGTTACATGCTGGCGCGCAATCATGGGTACATATAGAGGTACATAAAGGGGTTTTGTGTATTCGATTGAAGGGTTTGGTTCTATTGTGTGTTGTACTCATCAACGGAGATAGGATATCGTGGCCATCAGAGAGAATATCTTTTAGCGGGGGCAAGTCAATGGGAAGTTTTCCCAGTGTCATAATGGAGTGGTTTACCACCACTCTTCATACTTTATTCCGGACTCCTTGACACCGAGCTTTCTGAGCGTTGTCACAGTTTTGGGTATGTGAGGAGGCGGGCCGCATAGCAGGAAGATTGAGTTGAGGTCGATGCCTGCTCTTTGAATAAACTCTTCATCGATCTCCCCTATATGCACAGGCCAGTCTTCAGGGGACGATCCTGTGACAGTGAAGAGGCATCTGATGTTAGGGTTCTTGTTGCCTATCTCCATCAGCTCTTCTTTGTATATTAGTTGGCCGGGATTCTCCGCGCTGTAGAGCAAGGTTGCTTTAACCTCAGAATAGCGTCCGTCTATGTATCGTAAGATGCTCATCATCGGGGTGATGCCTATGTCTCGGGCTATAAGCACAACTTGGTCACCCATCTCCCGCTTGTAGTAGAATGACCCGTGAGGTCCATCTATGAATAGGACATCGCCAATCTCAGCTTCTTGGTGAAGAAACTTTGTCACTGGATTGTCTTCGGAGAGTTTTACCGCGAGTTCGATTAAGCCCTTAGCCGGTGGAGGAGACGTGATCGTGTATCCTGCTACTCCTCTGCTCTCGTCCTTGTCTAGGTAGCAGTCGAGCCATTGGCCCGGTAGGAAGTTGAAGCTGTGGCCACATAGGTCTAGCTGGAAGCACTTGACGGCAGATGTTTCTTGTTCAACCTCAGTTATTCTGACGGAAATTCTCAACCTAGCGGTCCCCCTCAAGGATAGGTTGAGCGATGGTCTGTATAATCTGTTGGGTCTGGAGAACCATTCTTGGACTTTTTGAGTTATTATACGTGAAAGAATGATTCGACCTATTGCTGTAGATTCGAAGGTTGAATCGATCGATTTCGAACTGGAGAACACTTAGAAGAGCTGAGGAGATGCAGGAAAGGAATCTGATTTCTTCATCTCGTTGTTTATCGCCACTGAGGCTATTATTGTGCTGTTCTCAGCTATCATAGCTAGCATAATCGCGATTGCTCGGAAATTAGGCAGAGCGACAACACGTGTCCAGGCCTCTAACTCAGAGTCCAGCTTTATCCTAAGGTTGATTGCCTGATTCGCCTTGTTCAGGTTCCCTGATAGAAGCGCGTCCATAGACTTCTGGAAGAGATCCTTGGTCAGCTTTTCGAGCGGTACCATCTTCTCTGACTCGTTTCCATCCAAGGTGCTTCCATATTCTCGAAGTTCTAACACGATCTTGGCGATACTTTCTGAGCAGTCAGCAACTCTTTCAAGGCTTTTAGAGATTAGTCTGGTATCTATGTCAGCTAGCACTCCATTTGGGTCCGGTTCATCAGATGCACCTTCGGTCTTAGCAGACAAGAGTAGCCTAGTTATAAGCCAGTAGACATTGTTTGCCTCCTCCTCTCTCTTGATGACGTCTTTTGCCAATTCTGCATTGAGTTGGAGCAGTGCCTCAAGTGATTCGCTAAGCATCGTCGATACGATGACCGACATCCTCCCTAGCAGACTATATGTATTGAGCTTTGTTGCGTCGATGGTGCACTGGAGGACTATTTCGTTCTTCGATTCTTCTAGAATGCTGAGGCCAACAAGCCTTCGTGCCATATTCCTGACTTCTTCTATCTGTTCTCCTGTTATGCGCTTTGAAGAGTGTATTCTCACGATGTCTTTACCCATCATATAACTCCCAACTACTAGTCTCTCCAGGAGATAAGAATCTGTGATATAGTCGCAGTCTATATTGTACTGGCTGGGTTCTTCTTTCCTGGGCCGGCTGCTGCTTAGAATTCTCAGAGAGCCGTCTTTGCCATAATCTAGGTAGACTGTATCCCCGACCTTAACACCTGTATTACTTAGCCATTCTTTAGGAAGGGATACGCTTAATGTAGATTCTCCTACCTTCTGTATTTTCCGCTTCTCCAATACGAATACCCCTTGTTTTAACAAAAATAGGGAAATTACATGTATATATTGGTTTGTGCTGACGTGAAAAGCTCAGGTCTCTTTGACTTTCGTGCCTATATCTATCAGGAGCGGACGGGGGGTCTAAACTCCTCTAGGACTTTCTGGACATTCGAAGCATTGAACTCGAAGGTTAGATCATGCTTTCGACCGTCGGTCTCGGTAATTTCCAGAACGTATGTTCTCGTTTGGGCGATATTGCCGATCCTTTGGTAAGGCATGTCAAACATCATGTTGTACTTCTTACCAAATAGCCCCTCTTCGCTTACGAACATCAGTTTCTTTTTCGCAACAAGGAGATACCCAGATTTCCTGTTATACATCGCTGGATAGGTTCTCTCAATCGTGTCTCCTTGCTCAAGATTCTTCTGTCCCATTTCCAACCACTTATCAACCATAATTACCCACCTCTTACAAGAAACGCTGTATATATACTTATAAGTATTCCGCCTCGCCCGACGTTACACACGCTCCCTCACAGAACTGGTCTGGACAGAAAGGATGCTGGCAAAGCATCATGCGCTTCTCATATCACACGTTCTGCCCCACCAATCTCAAAGAAAAAAGCATAAGAGTTGGCATTCAGCTAATGGGTTTACGGACTGCGGCAGCGGAGGGGCGTTTAGGCTTGAGGCAGGAAACCACCCCCGAAGATCCCACCAGCATTCTTAGCCATCTTGGCAATACTCCGACAAATCCTATGTCGTCCCACTAGAGCTTGCCAAAATCGGACTGCCTTCAGGCAAATTCAAGCAGGGCTTCGCCATTTGGCTGAGAAAAGTGAGGCCGACAAAACCCCAAGGTCGTAGCCAAGTGGGCCTCAGTGTAACTCTGATAGCTCATCTATTCGCGCTAATGCCTTAACATCATCGGCCCAGCTTGTCTTTAGTTCTGATCAGTTTATAGGTTTTCTTCTTTTTCTCACTTCTTAACAAAAAGGCGGGAGGGTAGGCGGGATGTCTATACTCTCGAGTCTCTTTGCGTCGGTCTCATATAGTGATTTGTGGGAAGTCAGGCTACCTTAAGTTGTACGCCGCCCACCTTCCTTTCTTTTTTCTTCAGGACTACTTCTAGGACTCCGTTGTTGTAGTTGGTTTTTGCCGAGTTATAGTCAACTTCCTGTGGCAGATCAAGTTCCTTGTAGTACTTCCTCTCTGCTCTGTCAACAGAGATAGTAAGCTTCTTCTCTGTGGCGAATACCTTGATGTCATTCTTTTCTACTCCTGGGAGTTCCACGATTGCTTTGATTTCTCTGTCAGTTTCAAAGATGTCGACAATAGGTTCTCTCTTGTCTCGGAGTTCTATCGAGGGTTTCATGCCTTCTTCCAGTTCCGGCTTTATGTTTCCAAACTCTCTTATTACAGGTTTTCCATCAGGTCCGATTGTCATTGAATAGCCATAGACGAATGGGCCGAACTCTCGGACCTTGCTGCCGTCGGGAAGTCTCTTTTCTCTTACAAGGTCTTCGGGTGTTCGCTCCTGAAGTTCTTTGAAGGCTTCCTCCATCTCTTTTTCCATTTCGCTAAACAGCTTGTCAAAGTCGGAAAAGAAGGGGCCCATCAATCTTTTCCTGCGCCTAAACCAATCGTCCCAAATCTCAGACATTCTTGATCATCGTTTGTTCCCATTGAAAAGACAATATTTAAACTCTCTCATTTTCCTGTATGTCTCAAGTTTGAGCAATCATAGCAAGCAACGTGCTGGGTTAGCATTGATGAATACGATCCTAGTATCTTCAGCTGAAACCCCTCTCAAGAGTAGATTCGTTAGAAGCATGCTCGAAAGGAGGCTTGTCGACCACATAAGACTAGTACTTTCGATGAACGGATTTCATGACCTACGGATCAACCGGTCTCAAGCACGAATATTCATTGAAGGGGCAGACCCTCAAAAAGCTCCGGTGATCCTGTCAAGCATCTTTGGAGTCTCTACTGTAATGTCATCTCTACGTACATCACCTGACCTTGAGGAGGTCATCAAGAAAGCCGTGGATGTCGCCAAGAACACGATCCGAAGCCAACAGTCTTTCGCTGTCCGGGCGAAGGCATATGGAAAACACCCGTATTCCAGCCAAGACCTCGCCATACGCATAGGCTCAGAGGTTCTTCAATCAATGTCAGAAGAAGGGGTTCATGTAGACTTAGATCATCCTGACAAGGTGATCTATATCGAGGCTCGGGAAGAAGCCTGTTTCATATACACAGAGGTGCTTCACGGCCCGGGAGGCTATCCATATGGCTCCCAAGGCCGAGTACTGGCCCTATTCAGTGGAGGCATAGACAGCCCCGTCGCAACATGGATGATGATGAAAAGGGGTGCAGATGCCATCCCGCTCTTCTTTGATCAACGCCCATACGTGGGCAACGATTACTATGAACGCGCACTTCAAGCCGCAGAGATCATATCCAGGTACGTTCCTTTGCCCAGCTTTAGCCTGTACGTCGCTAATCTGAGCAGAGTCATGGAGAAGATTCTCTCCACGAGCCAGCCGGCCCTAAGTTGTGTACTTTGTAAGCGTTCGATGTATCGTGTGGCTTGTAGGATTGCACATAAACTCGGAGCAGAAGGCCTGATTACAGGTGAAAGCCTAGGTCAGGTAGCTTCACAAACCCTTGTGAACCTGGGTGTGCTTTCAGAAGCAGCCTCACTTCCAGTCTACAGGCCCCTCATCGCCTTTAACAAGGTCGAGATAGAAGGGATCTCGAAAAAAATCGGGACCTACGAGGCTACTGCGAGAAGAGTCGAAGGATGCACCGTTGTCCCGAAAAAACCCAAGACTAGGTCCAACCTCGAAGCAGTCAGGCAACTTGAAACCGAGCTTGGACTTGAGTCTATTGAAGCTGAGATACCAGACAACCTCCAGTGTCTGAGGCTACGAAATCAGTAGAAGAAAAAGGCTGTTGGAGCACTTTGAGCAAGGCTTTCGCTAACACTTTTTTGTTAAAGAGCGGCGCTTGAAACGTGGAAAATCAAAACTTTTAAAGCCGTTTCCTGTGTAGCTATTCATACCGTCGGAGTTGGACGCTTTTGTGCGGGATATTTGGATGCGTTCTAAAAGAAGGCAATGTCGCGCCGATCATTCATCAGGGCCTCAAGAGACTCGAGTATCGTGGATACGACTCTGCAGGCCAGGTGACAATCCAGAAGGGCAAGATATACCTGAAGAAGGATAAGGGCAAGATCAATGAGATCCATGATCGACTTGACTTTGATGACATGCCGGGCAATATTGGGATAGGGCATACGAGATGGGCCACGCATGGTGCTCCTTCACAGGAGAATGCTCATCCCTTTGTGGACTGCAAGGGCGAGATAGCTATCGCCCACAACGGCATCATAGAGAACTTCTCTGAGCTGAAAGAGGAGCTCTTAGGGAAAGGCCACGAATTCACATCTCGAACAGACAGTGAGGTCATAGTCCATCTTATTGAGGAAAACATGAAAAAAGGGCTGTCCTTCCCTGTGGCAGCAAAAGAAGCAGCCAGCCAGCTTCAAGGGGAATATGCGGTGGTAGCCGTCTGCGCAAAGGAGCCGGACAAGATTGTATGCATGCGCAAGGAAAGTCCATTGGTCATAGGCATAAACAAGGAAGGGATGTACTGCGCCTCGGACATACCTGCCTTCCTACCTCTCACTAACAGAGCTGTTGTACTTCAAAACGGTGAATGTGCCATCATCCGGGCTGATGGATTTGAGCTAAGAAGACTGGAAGACTGGCAAGTCTTGAGCCGGGCTCCGAGTGTTTTCCCCTGGACTCCGGAGATGGCTGAAAAGACCGGATTCCCGCATTTTATGATCAAGGAGATTCATGAACAGCCTCAGAGCTTAAGGAACGCCCTTAGGCTGCAGGAGAACTATCTGAACCTTATGGCCACCTTCATAGACAGAGCCAAGTCCTTCTACTTGTTAGCTTGCGGGACATCCTATCACGCGTGTCTAGCTGCTTCCTATATCTTCTCCAAGATCGCCGGAATACAGGCCAACCCTGTGATCGCCTCGGAGTTCATACAACGGTATGGAAACACAGTGGACGTAGATACTGTAGCTCTCGCAGTGAGCCAATCAGGCGAGACGCTTGACACTCTGACAGCTGTTATGCATGCTCGAGATAGAGCCGCTATGATTCTTGGACTGACCAATGTTATAGGCTCCACTTTGACACGTGTCTCAAGAGTCTACCTGTGCCAACAATCAGGACCAGAAATCGGAGTGGCCGCGACGAAGACCTATACGTCTCAATTGGCTGTTCTCACTCAACTAGCCATAATTCTTGGCGTGAAAAGAGGAAAGATTGATCAAAAAAGAGGTGAGGAGCTAGTTGGACGACTTCGAGACATTCCTTCGAATGTTAGTGAGGTTTTAGACAAACAGGAACAGAAGGCAAAAGAGCTTGCCGGGAAATATAAGAACTCAAGGGCCTTTCTGTTCCTAGGGAGAGGATTAACTACGGCGACAGTTGCTGAAGGCAACCTGAAGCTTCTGGAGATCACCTATATTCCCTCAATAACCTATCCAGCTGGTGAGAGCAAACATGGACCTATAAGTCTGGTGGAAAAGGGGTTTCCTGTTGTCTTTGTCTGTCCGAACGACGAGACGCGGCGAACTGTCATTGGGAACATAAATGAGATGAAGGCCAGAAATGCAACGATAATCACAGTTGTGGAGGAAGGTGACGAGGAGATAAAGAGGCTGTCAGATGACTACATTGAGCTCCCCAAGATCAGTGAATCAATATTCACGCCGATCCTGTACGTAGTCCCTCTTCAGCTTCTTGCTTACTACATGTCGGTGGAGAAGGGCTTGAATCCTGATCAGCCTAGGTCTCTTGCCAAGTCTGTGACTGTTCACTAGTATGGCTCACAAAGAGAAAGATGAAAATTTTTGATCTCGTTTTGATTGTCTGACTATGAGAGGTCTAGCAGTTGTACGATGTTCAGAGGATAAGAGAAGACTTTCCGATTTTGAAAAAGGGGGTCGTTTACCTAGACAACGCCGCAAGCAGCCTGACGCCTGAACAGGTGGTTCAAAAAGAAGTTGAGTTCTACCATGAGTACAGGGCAAATGTGGAACGTGGCGTGCACAGACTTTCTCAGAGAGCGAGTCAAGAGTACGAGGAAGCGCATGAGCTTGTCGCTGGGTTTCTCAATGCGGGGTCAGGAGAAAATGTGCCGATGATGAGGAATACTACCGAAGGCATAAACTTCGTTGCCAATGCTTTGGACTGGAGGAAAGGGGATAAGATCGTTACAACAATCATTGAGCATCACTCTGATTTCATCACGTGGCTCAGAGTTGCGCGACGCTATGGTGTGAAGGTAGAAGTCGTCCGGTCTGATGTTGAAGGGCACTTCGATCTGTCCGACTTTGAGAAGGTCATCGATGATGATACGAGGCTGGTGGCCTCGACTAAAGTCTCAAACGTTTTGGGGTGCATCGTGCCTGTTGAGGAGATTGCGAAGATAGCTCATGAGCATGGAGCGTATATGCTTGTTGACGGTGCGCAGTCGGTCCCTCATCTGAAGACAGACCTGAAGAAAATGGATGTTGATTTCCTGGCCTTCTCAGGTCACAAGATGCTCGGGCCTACAGGTTCAGGAGGCCTCTACATAAGGAGCGAACTGCTGTACGAGGTGGAACCTCTAAACATTGGCGGCGGAACAATATCAAACGTGACACTAGAAGGTTATGAGCTCGCTAGGAGCCCTCTGAGATTTGAGGCGGGCACCCCTGCCATAGCTCAGGTAATAGGACTGGGTGAGGCAGTCAGATATCTGCAGAGAGTGGGAATGGATGATATCGAGAGATACGAGAGAAGGTTAACCGAGAAGCTTGTGCAAGGATTGTCCCAGATCAACGAGATAAAGATCTATGGTCCAAAGGACCCAAGGGAGCGTTTAGGCATAGTGTCCTTCAATGTTGGCGGACTGAATCCTCATGACGTTGCGCTGATGCTTGACACCTCAGCCAACATAGCTGTAAGATCTGGCCATCATTGTGCTCTGCCTCTGAAGGATGAGCTTTTGAAGCTTGATATAGGCACGGCTCGCGCCTCGACATACTTGTACAACACCGAGGGTGAAATTGAACAGCTTCTTAGCGCATTGGAGGATATAATCAGGTCCACAAAGTAGTCTTGCTGCTTAGGATTCCTCATGGTCTTTGACATGTCCATAACGGTTCGCAGGAGTGTAACCCGGATAAGTGCTGGTGACGAACAGCCTAGGCTGATCGACGACGATGTTGCGGCCGACCGAGTTCTGGAAGTCTTTGTTGGAAACGAGTATTTTCGAACGTTCTTGTGTTCACCAGGATTAGAAAGAGAACTAGCCCTGGGTCACCTTCTTGCCCAAGGAGTGATAGACTCAGCAGATGAGATCGAGCACATTCATTCTAAGGAGTCACGCGTCTCAGTGATCCTGAAGACGAATCGCCTCTCTAGGTTGGAAGCCTCCAAAATTGACCGTTTGATCACTATATCCTGTGGTGCTGTGACCAGTCAGACTAACCTTTTAACACGGCTGAGACCACCTCACACCTACTCCTCCCTTCACATTAGTGCTGCTAGGATTCTCGAATTGGTGAGAGACCTGAATCTTCGTTCTCAGGTGTTCAAGGCCACAGGTGGAACACACTCAGCTATGCTTTGTGATGAGAATGGGAAGGTATTGGCCTATGCCGAAGATGTCGGAAGACATAACGCAGTAGATAAGGTAATTGGGATTGTGGCCTTCATGAAACATGACTTTTCCCAGTGTATTCTGGTTTCGTCCGGCAGGCAATCTGGGGATATGGTTTTGAAGGCGGCTACAGCAGGGGTTCCAATCGTTGTCTCACAGGCAGCTCCTCTCGATTCGGGTATCAAGGTTGCGTTGGATACAGGTGTGACGCTGGTCTGTTTTGTCAGGGGAAGGCGAATGAATATCTACACTGGTCCTGAGCGGATTCTGGTAGACTAAGGTGGGATTAGAAAGTCTTAACTCTTTTTGGGAGGCTATTTGCTCAGTGGAGAGAGTTGGATGCTAACCAATCAGGGTTTGCCAGATAGTCTCTTTGCTGATATGGTGCTGGACAATGGGAAGGTCGTAGCCGTTGATTCAAGGGATTCGATCTTTGAGGCCGTAGCGGTTAAGAACGGGTTGATACTGGAGGCAGGCACGAGTAAGGAGATCAAGAAGTTTGTTGGACCGCGGACGCGAGTCATTGACTTGGGCGGTAAGACAGTTCTTCCAGGGTTTATCGATAGTCACACGCATCCGCCAGGAGCAGGCACCAAGCTTTTCACCATAGACTTCCGTGAAGAGCAGGCCCAAAGCATCAGAGATATTCAGAAGCTGGTGAAGCAATGGGCTGAAAAAACTGCGCGCAGCAGTTGGATACGGGGTTCGAACTACAATGACCTTAAGCTTGCGGAGAGAAGACACATTACTCGCTGGGAGCTTGATGAAGCAGCTCCTGGCCATCCAGTCTTCATCACTACTGACACAGGTCACCTTCACGTGGCAAACAGCAAGGCTCTTGAGGTTGCAGGGGTCAATCGTGCCACCGCTGATCCTCCGGGAGGGAAGATTGATAGAGATGCTAAAGGCGAGCCTACAGGGCTGCTTTTCGAGACTGCGGGAGGCCTCGTGTCAAAGTTCATACCTCCCTTCACTCTTGAGGAGACTAAAGAAGGTCTGAGGTCCGTCTTTAGGCAGTTTCTAGAGTGGGGCGTGACAACGGCTCATGACGCGGGTGCAGGGGCGATCTCTATCAAGGCATACCAAGAGCTGCTGGAGCAGGAGGGTATGCCGATAAGGGTTCTGCTGATGGTAAGGGGTCCTTTCGACCATCTCATCGGTCTGGGCATTGAATCAGGCTTTGGCAGCGACCGGTTGAAGATTATGTCAGTGAAACTGATGGGAGATGGGTCCGGGGCTGGCGGGACAGCAGCGGTCTATGAGCCTCAGCACAGAGGAACTAAGGGCCTAGGGCTCATGGTTACATCTGAAGAAGAGTTGAAAAGACTCACGGTGAAGGCTCATGAGGCGGGTCTAAGGATCAGCATACATGCGATAGGAGACCGCGCTATAGACGCTGCATTAGACGCCATTGAAGAGGCTCAGAAGCGGAAGCCTGTGCTAGATATGCGTCACAGAATTGAGCACTGCAGTCTCTGCACTCCTAAGCAGATGGAGCGTATCAAGAAGCTTGGTGTTGTTCCCTCTGTGTCTATTGGCTATATGTGGGGGATTGGTGACAACTACGCTGAGAACTTCGGTCCTGAGCGAGAAAGGTGGCTTCACCCTCTGAAATCTCTGAAGGAACGGGGAATAGTTGCGGCTGGGAACAGCGACTATGCGGTCAGCATTGGCGATCCATTGATTCAGATATACGAAGCGGTTACACGGAAGACAATGACGGGGCGGGTCGTCTATGCGCCTGAGGGAATCTCAGTGATGGATGCCATAAGGCTGTACACTTGGAACGGTGCTTATATCGGAAAGGAGGAAGATGTCAAGGGTTCCATTGAACCCGGTAAGTATGCGGACATGGTTGTTCTGGACAAGGATGTTCTCACAGTGCCATCCGAGGAGATCAAAGACATCAAGGTTCTAACAACAATCGTGGGAGGAGAAGTAGTCTACCAGAGGTCATGATGCTTTGAGGCGTAAACGACTGGCTTTCGCCTGTCCGATTTTTTGTCGGGATGAACCGCAAGGATAAAGGTCTTAGCTATTATTGTTCATTCTAGTGAAAAAGGGAGGCTTAGACTGTCCCGAGTGTTCATTCTGACTTGGCGCGAATCTAAGTTGTCAGGTTTGTGTGTTGAAGGGTTTTCCCTTGGTTACAACTTCTTTCGGGATCTTTGCTTCCCATTTTTTCATGTACGTTAGATCCTTCTCTTTTTCTCTAAGGTTATCAGGAAGCATCTCTGGGATTGCAGGTACCTGACTCCCTATGGGATACCAGCGGAAGCAGTTGCTACACACCAGAAGTCCCTCCTCAACGTCTATGAGGTTAAGGAAGCGATACAATGCGTCAACTTCGGGTTGAAATCTCTGGAGAACCTGTTCTTTGAGTTCTCCATGCTCTTTAGTGGGTAAGAGTTTCCCCAAGGCTTCTAAGGCATCCTCGAAGAGCGCTTGTGAATGAGGATTTCCCGTTAGGTCTTTTATGCGGTGTATTGGTTCTTGGGTTATGGTTCCATCGAATATCTGGTTGACCATATGCCTATAGCTTTTCAGGAAGAGGTTTGATGGGACACCTGACTGTGAGGCTATGATTTGCAGGTCTTCATCTGAGTTCTCCCATTTGAAGAAGTATGGATCTAGCGGATAATGCTTGCATATTGGGCATGCCAGAATGTTAAGTAACCATGGCTTCATCTGGTTGGCCTCTTATAGGCCTCCATGAGAGAGAATTAAAGGATTTCTAGCGAATCATTGAGCACTGTCTTGTGGTTCTTTGAGCCTCTTTACAATAGCCACAGCTCTGTCGTAGCGTATCTCGCCTGTGCCGACCAGCTCTTCGACGGCTTTCTCTATGAGGGCCCCTTCTGCGCCAGCCATTGCCACTAGGTTTCTTGCGTGGAGACGCATGTGGCCTCGCTGGATTCCCTCTGTTGCCAGAGCTCTTATTGCAGCTAGGTTCTGGGCCAGCCCTACAGCTCCCATGATCTCAGCTAACTCATGTGCGGAGTTGATGCCCATCATCTTTAGGCTGATCTTTGAGATTGGATGCACTTTGGTTATTCCTCCTACTGTTCCGACGGGCATGGGCATCTCGAGTCTCCCGACCAAGTCTCCGTCAGGTGTTTTCTCCCATCTAGTCAGCGAAGTGTATTTACCTGTTTTCGATGCGTAGGAGTGCGCTCCTGCTTCTATGGCTCTGTGGTCCTGGGCTGTTGCAAGGGCTACAGCGATGACACCGTTAAGTATTCCCTTGTTGTGGGTTGCAGCTCTGTACGGGTCGGCTTCTGCAAAGGCTGAGGCAGCGACTATGGCGTCGACTACTTCTTCTCCTTCCAAGTCTTCCTTGTTTACCACTGCCTCAGCTTTCACGAGTCTTCTGTCCGCTAGGTTCGATATAATCCTCAGCAAGACTTTTCCTCCCGTTATCTTTTCTATCTTCGGTCCAAGTGCTTCGCACATCGTGTTAACCGCGTTGGCGCCCATGGCGTCTCTGCAGTCCACGAGCAAGTGCACAACGAGCATTGGGCCTATTTTGGAGTTGACGACGCGTGCCTCGAGGTCCTTTGCTCCTCCTCCGAGTTTTACGAGAACCGGGTCTTGCTGGTTAGCAAGCTCGAGTAGCTCATCTTTCGCTGCTATGACCGCTGAGCGTTTCTGCTCTGGGTTGTCGATTTTGAGGACCTGTATCTGGCCTATCATGACGGAGGCGGTGCAGGATGTTTTGATGCCTTCACCGTTTCTCATGGTTCTGGCTGCGTTGCTTGCAGCTGCGACCACGGAGGGTTCTTCGATGACCATGGGGATGATATAGTCTTTTCCGTTTATCTTGAAGTTGACTGCTACCCCAAGTGGGTATGACATCGTTCCGATGACGTTCTCTATCATCCTGTCAGCTACATCGACGCCTATTCCGCCGCCTTTTCTGATAGTCTCCATTTCTTCTGGTGAGAGCCCGGCGAATTCTGCTGCGATCTTGAGCCTTTCCTCTACTGGGAGTTTGTAGTATCCTGAGATTCTGCTGGTTTTTTCCTGCTTACTCAATCTTTACACCATCTATCGTCTGTGGATAATCTGTGTTTTTGCAGGTTTATTAAACATTTTCGACAATCAACATATCCCATATACGGCGTTAAACGTAAGCCCTGAAGAGCCATCGCCGATCAAGGCAGATATCAACAGACATCCTCTGTCTGTGAGGAGCACCATTATCCACGATCAATCGAGATGCCACGCAGACATACTCCTCTGTCTCAACCGATTGAATGGTGACTCGAAAAGAATGTATGGCAATGAAAGAATCGATCCAGGCCAAGATAACTGAAGCCATCATCAGGCCCAGTGAAGAATAGGGGCACTGATGGCTGATCTCAGTGATCCCGATGCACCTGCATCGATCAATTGCTTTCCCTCTACTTCGACGGATCAACGCGACGGTCAAGTATGGTATCGATTGGGTTGAGCATGACTTGATATGAGGACAAAACCATGCGAGACTCCCCCTCAATCGATCGGTTGCATGAGTAGGCATTTAAGGCAAAATGACAACATAACTGCAAAGAGGCGGTCATGTAGCCGTGCTTGTTCAAGATGCGGTTCTCTCGTTGATTCTAGTGATCTATGCTCTGCACAACTTGTATTCTGCTCTCTCAGCTCATACCATAATCACGCGATCGGGAGCTCAAGTCTGGAACAGGCAACTCGACTTCGATGGGGTCTATGAGAGATTAGGCATAATCGTCCCACTGTATCATGAGAATTCGAGCGAAATAGCCAAGACATTCAACAGCATCAGCGGGCAAGACTATCCGAAGGAGCTTTTGTTTGTACGGATAGTTGTCGAAGATGGTGATGTGGGCACAATTGAAGCTGTTAACGAAAATCTTAGCTTGCTCTCAGCTTCAGACATCAGATGCGAGCTCGTTGTTAAGCCTCCACCAAGAACCTGCAAGGCCTCAGCTCTGAACTTCTCATCAAAGAAGACAAGAGAGGATATCGTGGTTGTATATGATGGTGGCGATGTGTTCGACGCAAATCAGTTCAAAGCAGCCGTTAGTCTCTTACAGAAAGGGTACAACGCCGTCGGTGTCCGGGTTCTTCGAGGAGGCACGAGCTTGTTGTCACGGTTTTCACTTGTGGAGACGATGCTATGGTATGACGTTGCCTTGCCCACGGTCTTCAGATTGACCGGCTATCCACTTCTAAGTGGAGAGGGAATGTTCATCAAGAGAGAGTTTCTAGAAGCAGCAGGAGGGTTCAAAGAGGTTCTGACAGAAGACTCCTACATGACTCTAATGATGGCCAGCTTGGGGAAGAAAGCTGCCTTGTTGGATAGCCGGATATATGAGAATGCGCCGCGCAGCTGGAGCGCCCTCATAAAGCAAAGGACTCGGTGGTACAGAGGGTACATCCAATGTGCCAAAGACCTTTTGAGAACTGGTATGCCCATGAAGACAAGGGTGTTGCTTTTTGTCGTCTTTCTTTCACCGTTGTTTCTGATAGCCATAACTGCAAGTATGACGACAACTTTAATTGGCATACTGAGCTTCTTTGGCCTAGAAACAGTGATTGTCCCAAGTTTCCAGTGGTGGAGCTACGCTACAGCGATGATAACCCTAATGTCGACGTTATATGTCTATCAGAATGACCATAGGAACCGACGAATAGCTATCCTCTTGCCATTGTACTGGACGCTCATGGGTTTGGTCTCGCTATATGCCTTGTTGACGCCAAAGGTTTCGTGGTACAAGACTTCTAGACCTTAACACTCGGCTGGTTTCGCAGACCATGAAATTCCCTTCACATTTCCCTAGATCTACTCCGAACTATATTGTGCAGGTCTTGCTCTAGACCCCTCCTTCACCAACAGCCGGGGAGTCAATCTATAGTCGCCCCCTATGATCAGATTGTATAGTAGTTTCGCGACTTCTGTATCATTCACGGGGTGATGAGGCGAAGAAGCAGGTTATGATCACTCGTTCCGTTGTTGAGAGCAACCTGAGCTATGCCAAGGCATCATATCCTCGGGAGGCGATTTTGTTGCTGAGAGGACGTTCTAAGAATAATCAAATTCTGGTCTACGATGTGATTATTCCGCCTCTGGCAGTTCATGGACGTGATTTCTCTGCTTTTCCCTCTCATATGCTTCCCATGGACTTCTTCATGGTGGGCATAGCTCATTCCTATCCTTCGGGAATGCTTGAACCATCTACGCAAGATCTGAACCAGTTCTACGGGAGGCTGATGATGCTAGTGATCTATCCCTTTGATTCTGAGGCAGAAATAGCGGTTTTCGATAGGAAAGGAGAGACCGTACCATATAGGATAGTTGAGGAGGAAGCAGCTGATGAATAGATCAACTAACCAAAACCTTGAAAGAGTTGCTTCATGTTGTCCCGGTTTTATCGGTTAAATCTAAATTGGGGATTGTCACCTAGTAGTTGAGGGAAGCTCAGCATCGATGATGAGAAGAAAACTCGATTTGGTGGCTGTAGGAGGAACCTTTGACCGACTTCACAGGGGACACATGGCACTTCTCAGTAAGGCCTTCATGGTAGGGAAGAAGGTAGTAATCGGAGTGTCTTCTGATCCCTTTGTTCAGACTATGCACAAGAAACATGAAGTCCAGGCGTACGAGGACCGCGTGCTGGAGATAAGGAAGTTCCTATGCAAGAACCAGTTTGAAGACAGAGCCATCTTCGTGCCTCTGGACGATCCTTATGGACCTACAGTAACAGACGCAGGCATTGAAGGAATCGTTGTCAGTAGAGAGACTCACGCGACTACTGAAGAGATAAACAAGCTCAGAAGAACCAGAGGACTCAGGCCACTTCGAGTCTTCACGGTCGACCTAGTCTTGGCTCAGGATGGAAGACCGATCTCATCAACAAGGATCAGACTCAGAGAAATAGACCAAGAAGGCATAACAGCAGAGAAATAAGCCACTAACTGAGCTGTAAGTGGCTTTGGGGACAGATGCGCAAATATACCCTCGGTGCCAAGTAATCTTTCGAATAAACGAGGAGCACTCGCCAGATGTCCCTACGAGATAGCTACCCCAGAATCACGATTCTGGACTATGATGAACCGGGTTTTCAGGAGAAGCAAGTTACTAATGTTGAAGAATGTCGGATTTTCAACGAAAAGCCTACAGTCACGTGGATAAACGTGGATGGGCTCCAAACCAAGACTATTGACGAGATTGGAGAGTGCGTGGGACTCCATCCGCTTGTGCGCGAAAACATCTCTCACAGGGATCAGCGACCTAAGATCGAGGACTTTGGAGACTACATGTACATGGTTCTGAAGATGGCAACATATGATGAGAAAAGCAGTGAAATAATGACCGAGCAGGTCAGTCTGGTCCTTGGCAGGAATCTCTTGATCTCATTCCAGGAAGAGAAAGAGGGAGACGTCTTCGATCCTATAAGAGAAAGAATCAGAACCAAGGCTGGACGCATAAGAGCGATGAAAGCAGACTATCTCTCGTACACGCTTGTGGAGTCTATGGTTGACACCTATTTCACGATTCTCGAAAAGGTAGGAGCAAGAATAGAATTTCTTGAAGAAGAACTCCTCGCCAAACCGACACCATCCACGCTGCAGACAATACATCAACTGAAAACGCAGCTGATCGAGCTCAGGAGATCTGTCTGGCCCCTCAGAGAGGTTATCAGCTATCTAGAAAGAGGAGAGTCAAAGCTGATCGGCCAAGAAACCCAGGTATACTTCAGAAGTCTGTACGATCATACAGTCCAAGTTATCGAGACCCTTGAGACATCGAGAGACATAATCTCAGGCATGCTTGATATCTATCTCTCAAGCATCAGCAACAGAATGAACGAGATCATGAAGGTCCTAACCATCATTGCCACTATATTCATGCCTCTCACCTTGATGGCCGGAATCTATGGCATGAACTTCAGATATATGCCTGAACTCGAGACTCCTTGGGGATACCCCCTGGTCTTGGCATCGATGCTTTCCGTCAGCGCTATCATGCTGCTTTACTTCAGGCGTAAGAGATGGATCTAATGGTCCACTTGGTTTCATGCGAACGAGGCTGAACCAGAGTGCCCTGATCTGACCTAGGCTCAAGCTTATCTATCCGGGAACCAGGAATTCCAAATGAGAGTCAAGGACTCAGAAGGACACAGTCTTGGCAAGGCGAGTCGCAGAGCTGCCGCTACACTACGGTAGAGCCCCTAGATGGCTCTTCACCCGAATGGTAACACTGGCAGAATGCATCGTTGACATTACTATTGATGAATACGGCACAAAGGGTCTCTTGGAACGCCTCTCAGACCCATGGTTCTTTCAATCTCTGTCATGCGTCCTCGGCTTTGACTGGCACTCCAGTGGAACCACTACAGTGACCTGTGGAGCTCTCAAGGAGGCAATCGACGTAGAGAGGCATGGACTGGCTGTGGCTGGCGGCAAGGGAAAAGCCTCGAACAGAACGCCAGACCAAATCCAAGAGAAAGCTCAAGCTCTTGGTCTGACATCTCAAAGGATTGATAGGCTCGTTTATTCGAGCAGGATGGCTGCCAAAGTTGATAATGCACTTGTTCAAGACGGCTTTCCAATCTACCAGCACTGCTTCTTCTTCGACGAAGATGGAGACTGGATTGTCATTCAGCAAGGAATAAGCACGCAGGAGCGCATGGCAAGGAGATACCACTGGTCCTTGGAGCACAGAAGCTTTGTTGAAGAGCCTGAGAACGCTATTCTGTGCGACGAGAAGCGTCCATTGGTGCTCGATATGACTAGCAGGATGAGCACAGAAAGCCGTAAGGCATCTGTAGACCTGGCTAATATGAGGCCTGAGGATCTGCAGAGAACCTTTAACCAACTCAAGCCCGGCTTTCAGAGGTCGTTGGACCTGTGGATAGGGGAAAACGCATTGGAAACATATCAAGTCAGCGATGGGCTGCAGATGCCCAGAAATCTCAACTGGGAGGTCATGAAAAAAGTCTACGACTTCCAGCCAAAAGACTATGAGGAACTAGTCTCGATGAGAAACGTGGGACCAGCCACAATTCGCGGGCTCGCCCTGGTCGCTGAGCTCCTATACGGTACCCAGCCAAGCTGGAAGGACCCTGTCCGATACACCTTCGCCTTCGGAGGCAAAGACGGTGTTCCCTTTCCGGTTCAGAGAAAGGCGATGGATCAGGCTACGGCCTTGCTGAGAAACGGAATAGAAGAAGCCAAGCTTGGAAGAGATGAGAAGCTGAGAGCTGTCGAGAGACTGAGAAGATGCGTCCCTGTGGGACAGGCGGAGCAGACATGAACGAACTTGAAAGACTATTGGATGATGTCCTGCAGGGTAAGATAATCAGAGTCGGGGAAGCAAAATTCATCCTTGATCTAGATGGAATACCAAGCCAGCTTCTTGATGCAGCCTGGCGACTGAGACAGCAGACGATGGGCAGAGAAATCCGGTTCTATTATCCTCTTCCCCGCTTTCCATCAATATCTGTCACTGGGAACCGTTGCTCTCTGAACTGCAAGCACTGTGCAGGAAAATATCTGAAGCAGATGAAGGCAGCCCAGAATCCCGAGGCCCTTAGGAGACTGCTGAAGACCTTGGATGAACATGGTGCTACAGGATGCTTAGTAAGTGGGGGCTCAGACCAAAACGGCTCAGTTCCTCTCTCAGGATTCTATGAAGTGCTTGCTTGGGCAAAAGAGGAAACAGACCTCATAGTGAATGTTCACACAGGACTTGTAGATGAGGAAGAAGCAAGAAACATCGCAGAGACAGGTATCGACATTGCCTCCCTTGATTTCATAGGAAGCGAAGATACTATAAGAAGAGTCATAGGACTAGACAAGACTCCGCTAGAGTACCTTGACTCAATCACACGCCTCAAACAAGCAGGAATCGGTTCTGTGGTTCCGCATATATGCGTTGGACTGGACTGGGGCCAAATCAGAGGAGAAGCAGAGGCCTTGGGTCTCCTGAAACAAGTCAACCCGGAAACCATCGTTATTCTTGGGCTAAGACCAACCAGAGGGACAGCTATGCAATCAGCCCCAGTTCCTAGCCCTGACATGATCGCAAAGATGATTGCCGCAACAAGGCTCATGTTTCCCTCATCAAGCATCGCTCTCGGCTGTATGATACCTCACACAGACCGCAACAAGGTCGAAGCTCTAGCACTTAAGGCGGGAGCAGACAGAATCGTCCTGCCTAACCCTAACACGATAAAGCTTGCGGAGGAAAGGGGACTAGATATCCTAAGCCTTGATGCGTGCTGTGCAGTCCCGACTGTACTTGAAAAGAGGGCTGTGCGGCCTTCATGCACTTGAAAAAGACTTCAAGACAACAGCAGCGAAATCCTTGGGAGTCGCACCAAGAACCGTGATCTGGTGAGAGTCAAAGAAACGCTTCACGGTGCTGCTTACTTCGTCCTCCTCGGCACGTATCCCTTGTAATCGGCTTTCAAGGTCGTCGATACTGTCCTCAGGATGGAGGAAAAAGTCGCCTGTTATCTTGATGTCTTGAATTCTACCCTCTCTTACTGTTGTGGAGACCCTTAGAAGCTTTCCACCCGGAACCTTCAGTTCAGCTCTGCCCATCCTCTCACCGCTTGAACACCCATTCCGACGAGGCGTATCGTTTCTTGAATTTCTGAACCAACTCGTTCTCTTCTTCACTTAGGGTTCCTGGAGCCAGCTGGATGTCAAGCTCGGTCTCGAACCCTGATACCAGCGCATCTCTCACTTCCTTGAAGTCCACTTTTCTCTCTAGCTCTCTTCTGACCGTGGTGACCCTTTCCTCAGCCTGCTTGATCATCTTGTCACTTATCTTCTCCTTTGAGACTCTGAGAACCGTAAACATTGTTTTTGCATCGAAATCAACAAGAATAGTTCCATGCTGGAGAACCGAGCCATACCTGCGGGTTTGAGCATTGCCTGAGATTTTCCTTCCTCCCACGAGAATATCATTTATGGGTTTGAATTCGGCCTTTAGACCCAGCAGCCTCATCCCTTCAATGATGCCTCTACAAATGAGCTCATATGATTCACTTATGTCAGAAGGAATCTTGGGGTCACTTTCTGGAGTAACCAGACTGTATGTTATCTCGCCCTCATAGTCATGGAATACGGCTCCTCCTCCGCTGATACGCCGTATTACATCGACTCCAAGCTTCTTGCATGCATCTAGGTCAACCTCGTCGTCGACACTCTGGAAGTATCCCACCGAGACAGCTGAAGGCTTCCACCTGTACAGCCTAATGGTATTCTGTGAATGCCCCATGCCCCGAGCATATGCCATAGCCTCGTCAATAGCCATCTGAGTGTAACAATCAGAGGTCATAAGATCCATAAGACGCCAATTCTCCTTCATTATTTCACCCCTAGCTCTGAGATTGCCTCCTTTACTTCTACATAAGTGAGTGACCTCGAGTAGTTATAGATAGGCCCCCTAGGAGTTTCGTTATAGAAGGGACGATTACACCCAGGACAGCCACAAGTCTGAAACGCTTCACCGCTGGCCAGGATCTTCTCATGCGAGTCTGAACTGGTACCTAGGCTCTTCAAAACACCATCTTTGAAACTCATCTCTTCAGCCCGCCGAATTCCTCCATTGATAAGATACCGCCCAAGCTGTAGTCTCCTGTAAGAACCCACTGAAGGCTTCTCCTGGCCCCCTAACTTCGTTCCCGATATCGGTGTAAACGCAAAGAGAGATGCAAGAATACCCAGATCCTTCAGTCTCTGAACACTAGACAGCAGCTCTTCTTCAGTTTCCCCCAGGCCAACTATGAGATGCGTCGTCACTCTCCCTTTTCCAAAAACCTTAACGGCGTCATTCAGCGCTGCCCAATGTTTCTCCCAAGAGTAGGGCCCATTCACCTTTCTCCCTTTGATATTCTCGAAAATCTCCTGCGTTGAAGCATCCAACGCAAAGCATATCCGATCTGTACCCAGTGCGTAGAGCCTCTCAAGATGCTGCTTGATAAGAGGTGGAGCACACAGGGATAATGGTGCTCTAGATCTCAGAATTAGATGCTCCGAGATCCGGTAGATCTCGTCTTGAAATCCGGGAAAGTTTAATGCCTGAAGGCATATTCGCTGGAAGACAGAGCGCTTTTGCTGAAGGGCCTCAAGGACCCTGTCAAAAGGATGCTCTGGCCACTCTATCCTTGAGAGCAGTGAAAGATCCGAGCTGCTTTCATGGGCTTGAGCGCAGAAAGCGCAGTTGGCAATACACCGCCCTTCCACATAAGTCATGAAATAGGCCGTGGTGGGTGCGGAGGACATGGTGCACCTTTCTAGGCCCAAAACAGCTGCTGTGCCGAGGCTCACCCTGATCTTCTCAGGTTTCAACTGTACCGTCAAGCCACTCACGATTCTATGTCGTCTAGGGACAGCATCTTTTATAATCTTTAGCATAAACAGGCGAGACAAAAACAGGTGGCCACCCAACGCTCACAGAAGTTAGCCTGCCTTCTTTTAGACATATTTCATGGCTAGTGATATAGATATGTTTGACGACGGGTATCATTGTGTACACGATCTGTGTCTAAGAGAGCCTTCTGAGCCTTTCTATTTTGTCATTTCCTGCTGAACGCACAGAGGCCTTATAGAATATATACCTTCAGACTTTGAGACAGACTCTCTGTCTATGAGCACGCATACGAGTCGCATCAGACCCAATTCTTAAAAGCCGAAGAACCGATTCAGACTTGGTACAAATGTCATTCAAAGGCAAAGTAGCCTTAGTCACAGGCTCCGGACACGGTATAGGAGAAGCCACTGCCAAACTGCTGGCTGAACAAGGTGCTACAGTCGTATGTAATGATAAAGCTCCTACATGTCAAAAGGTATCTGATAATATAGTTGCTAGGGGAGGCATGGCCATGCCCTTCATTGCTGACATAACCGATGCCAACGCCGTTAGGGCAATGATCCAGAAGACAATCGAAGCCTACGGTAGACTCGACATACTTGTCAACAATGCGGGCTGGTGGGGCGTTCCGAGGAATCAGAATATAGAAGACGTCAAGGTGGAGGACTGGAACCGTGTTATAGATGTAAATCTGAACGGTCACTTCCACTGCGTCAGGTTTACTGTTCCCTACATGAAGAAGCAGGGATATGGCAAGATCGTCAACGTGGGCTCTGGAGCTGGAGTGGTCTGGAGCAGAACAGGCATACACGCATATGCCGCATCCAAAGCAGCTTTAGGAGGATTCACAAGGCAGCTCGCTAAGGAGCTGGCGCCCCTAAACATAAACGTGAACTGCATCGCACCGGGCTTAGTAAACTCCTATCCAGAAAGGTCTGTCAAGCCCGAAGAGATGACTCCGCAGCAAAAAGCTGAACAGGAAAAGACTCTTGCAGACATACCCGCAGGAAGAATGGGCATGCCCATAGACATAGCCAAAGTGATCGTATTCATGGCATCCGACGATGCGGGATACATACACGGCCAAACAATACTCGTCGATGGTGGTCACTGGATGAAATGACGTTGCCTGTCCAAGAATCAAATCGCTCGATCGGACATGAGGAATAGGGCTATCCATGCAACTCTAGTTGGTGTTCGCTTTCTTTCTTGTTACCGATTTCTGTCTGCTCACTTTCCCCTGCAGAGAAGACCTAAGATGTTTTGCATCTTTTCTTTCTATTATCTCAATCTTGTCATGAGTAAAAGCTGATTGTCCGTATCCGACCTTCTTAAGTATGACAGGCTTCAACTCTAGGTCAATCTCATATCCAATGCTGTTACGTTCAAGTTCCTTTGCAACCTTCATTGTAGTTCCGGAGCCAAGGAATGGATCCAACACCGTTTCTCCAACAAAGCTGAAAAGCTTGATCACACGACGAGGTATTTCTTCAGGAAAGGCGGCTATTCCTTCCTCAAGTCTCCCCGGTAATGGCAAGATGTTCATGATATCCCAGACTGTTAGGTTCCATTTTTTCTCATCATATTCAACTACGTTAATCCTCGAACGATCTTTCGTCTCTACAGGAAGTCGTTTGACATAGGAATAATCAAACTCCCCTTTTTGGAAGATCAATATACTTTCCTGCAGATTGTCCGGATAGTAGTACATTGGATAAGGATGCTGCTTTAGAACTCCGCTTCTCCGGCTGATCCGTGTGTACCCCTCAGGTTTCCTCCAAATGATTTTATCCCTATATCTAAACCCAGTGTCCATCATGATCTTTGTAACGTCTGCAACAACAGGAAACTTCTCGCCGCTCACTAGCATGTCGTCAGTCACAAATACAGCGATTCTTCCTGATGTCAGCACTCGCTGAAGCTCTCTAGCAATGTCTCGAATGAGTCCCAGAAATTCCTCATAGTTTTCAAAAAGACCAGGATAGTCAAAAGGAGCATTGTAGTAAGGCGGTGAGGTTACCATCAGATGGATCGAACTCTCAGGAAGCTCTTCCATATTTCTACAGTCGCCAAAGACTATCTTATGCCACGTTTCGATCAGAGGACCTACCCCATCCCTGCCCTTCTATATAATATCGAGCCATCAAGAAAAAAGGGGAATTCCTGATTCACAATCCGTGTTCAGAGCGAACCCTCCAAGTTCTCATCCGATTAGGTGTAGCTCCTTCTGTCTTCCGCCTAGCCAATATACCTTTCCGCCTGTGAATACGATGTCCTGCTCAAGAGCAAACCGAATCTCCTGGCCGCCCCACTCCGGAATCTCGTGTCTGATATGAAGCTCTATCGAGTGACATGTGTTGTCAAAGAGCTCATAGTCACCTCGTCCCGGGACACCTCCCTGCGCGTCCCACAGTCCGATAATCGGACCTGCTCCATGACCGTGGAACCCGATCGGATGAGTGTAGATGCTGGGTTTGATACCTTCACTCTTAGCCTTGCTCAGCGATGCAGCAAGGATCTGGTTGCCCGCTCTTCCAGCCACGAACTCGCCGACGTGAATGTCCTGAAGCTGGTTAGCCTTGGCCAAAGCTTCTTTCAGTCCTTCAGGAGCGTCAGATTCGCCAAGCTTGAGGACATAAGCGTTCTGCTGTGTGTCGGTGCACAGTCCAAGATAGACCAATCCGAAGTCACAGTGCAACAGGTCTCCTGGCAGAATCACTTTTCTTAGGGGCTGTGCCCCACTTCCCATCTGTGTAGAAGCTAGACTGGCAGCCTGAATCGAGATGGTTGGATGGAACCATGACTGGAGGCCTAGGTCTAGAACCTTTTGGCGCATCCACCAGACTACGTCATCGGTTGTTGTGATGCCTGGATGAATCACCTGGGTTGAGAAAGCCTCTCGGATTATGGCATGGGCAATCTCTACTATGCTCGGATAGGCCTCTATTTCGGCTTGAATGCGGGTTTCAAGCCAGCCCACCGCCAACCGCTCAGCCGATTTTGTCCGTGCCATGTACTCTTCGCCAACAGCATTCCTCAGCTGGAGATACTCGCTGTGTGTCAGACCGTCTCCAAAGGCGAAGGTTTTAGAGACGTTGATTCCGATGCACCTAGGGTTCCTCTCTTTCACAAGCCTTGCGAGACACTCGTATTGACCTTCTTTACTTGGGTCCCAGACACGCTTGTAGAACTCATCAGCCCCGAAGCTATAGACCATAAGTCTCTCAAGGCTTCCATTCTCAGGAAGATAGAAAAGGAGAATAGTCCGACGTCTAGCCGAAAGCGCCGTATCAGGTAGGAGGCTTAGAAGCACAGGGTCCTCATTGTACTCTCTGGCAATGACAATCCACATGTCAAACCCCTCCCGCCTCATGAGCTTGGGCAGCAGCTCTTCGAGACGCTGCTTAAGCCACCTGTTCCTCACCTCAGCCCTCTGCCTAAGAGGCAAGATCATATCACGGAGCCTTTCAGTGGTTATGCACCTCATCGGACGTAGATAATCACTCAATCCCAAAGCCACCTTTTAGTCGAATATACTGCCCTAACGATTTATTTAACTTGCACACTTTCGTTCATTCAGCTCCACGCTTTCGATTGATCAAAGGAATCGCGCGAGTATGGGTCGATATGCCTGATCCAGAAGAGGAGGCCTCTACGTATCCGGTTCTAGGGTCAGATTTTCAGAGAGGTATTCTCACGTTACCTTCCATTCGATTTTGATTATTGATGGATCCATGATTGTTACAATCATGATTCTACGAATTGGAAATTATCTTGCAAGGGATGGTATATCAATAGACAGTAAGCCAAACATCGATGCAAGCCGAAGGGGGCAATACATCGGTCAGAGTATCTGAAGAGACTAACGACATATTCGAGAAGCAGAGGTTGATGCCAATGGCGACGACTGACAACAAAGGCGAACCAAATGCCGTCTTCACCGTGATGTTGTGTGATCTTGACAATGCAACGGTGGCTGTTGGTGAATCAACATTCATGTTCGGATCTCTCTTCTCATCTGCTCATATTTCATCAAAACTTCCTTCATGCGACCACAGGAAAACCGGCCCTCGTCACAATGTCCTCTTTGATAGCAGTAGGGTCCTGCTTTCAGGAAAAGCTCAGGTTCAACTCTCAAAACCTCTTTCAGCATTGCATCAGCCAATGCTCTGATCTCCCATTGTGCCCTATTGCAGCATCGGAGACCGAAGAAGTGAAGAAGAGACCGACCATCAAAGGTCGCCAAGAGATTCGTCTCTGTGGCATTAGGGAGCACAAAGCGAGCATCTTCCTTCGGAACACCCAGACTAGTGAGCTCGTTGTACGAGCTCTGAGCCATCTCAATAAGCTTCTCGAAGTTTGCACTTCTTTCTTTATTTTCCATTATCGACTCAGGGACAACCACATGTCCACCTAGCTTCTCCTCAACGTACCTCTGACTCTGCTGAGAGTAAGAAGCTACCCGATGTCGAACAAGCTGATGAGAGCAAGCACGAGATATTCTTTCTATCGTAAAGGTGAATCCAGTATGAGGAAGGAAAGAATCAATAGGCAGTTCAGAGCCGAGTCTATCCGTTGATTCGAGAAGCTTAGAGACAGGTGAATGTGCCAAGAGCTTAACTCTCATCTCGGTTTCCTCCGACGCATCCGAACATCGTAGGAGCGAAAGCTTTCATAGATTCCAGCATTGCATCACGCAGAGGCCCCCTCTCCGATGTCACGACTTCTACTACGGTTCTCAAGTTCGCGCTCAGGAGCCAGAACTCGTCCCTGAGCTTGGTGGCGCGTAGGAACATAGACACAAGAAGCAGGTCTAGGACTTCATTGCTAGAAGCTTCCATAAGCCAGTTTATCCGATTGTGCTCCAAGACGCTTCCATGCTGAAGCTGCAGACCTTCTAATACCTGTCTAACTTTCTCGGGGTTTTTGCTCAGCCTTTGGATGATCTTAGAGGGCGCTGAACCAGTGGTTGTGGTCAAGACAGCCGTGGCTATTATCTCTTCGAGATGAGGGGTGAAAGACATGAGCTCAAGCTTCATTGGCTTTTCATCTCTGCAATTAACAGAATATGTGGAAAGCCCCGACGACCCGTTTGCCTTCTTTGAGAGACTTGTTGAAGATCTCAACAGCCTCATCGGTTCTTGCCGCTACATACTTTATGCCTAGTTCGTCAAGCCACTTCTGGGTCTCTCCGAGAATCTTCATGTGTTTCTCCATTCCGACGCCGACAACGAATAAGTCTGGTTTCTCCTGCAGAATCTCTGTGAGATCTTTCACTGCTAGTTCGTGACCTTTTCTGCTGAACCAGTCAGTCTTGACTTTCGCGGGTAGAATGAAGATGTCTCTCGGGTATTGTACTCCGTCAACCGAGATCTTCCCATAGCTGTAGGAATCGATCAAAGAGATCAAGAAACCGATCACGATGGGTGAAAAAAAGGTTGCCTTCGATTCGATGAGAACCGTTCTCGGTTAGCCATCTCTGAGGTATCTATCAAACCATCGGACTATGTGTTGAAGCCTTTCAACCCTATGTTTAGGTTTCCCGCCTCTCGAGAGGCCGTGTGATTCTCCGGGAAACCTTACGAACTCGACAGTTTTCTTCAACTTCTTCAGTGCAGCGAATAGCTGTTCATCCTGCTCCATTGGACAACGGTAATCCTCCTCGGAATGAAGAATCAGAAGCGGCGTCTTCACATTCTTCACATAGGTGATAGGAGACTTCTCCATAATCAGGTCCAAGTTATCCCAGGGATCCTTCCCCAGAGAGATGTCATGCTCCTTGTAGGCAATGTCGCTTGTCCCATGCATGCTGTACCAGTTTGAGATAGACCTCATTGTCACCGCGGCCTTGAACCGGTTGGTATGACCGACGACCCAGTTCGTCATGTAGCCCCCATAGGACCCCCCTGCAACGCCGAGCTTCTCACCATCAACATAGGGATAGGTCTTAACAACATAGTCCACAGCTTCCATGATGTCCTCATAGTCACGCTCACCCCAGTGACCAGTCACATCAGCAAAGGCCTCTCCATATCCCGTGCTCGCACGAGGATTAGTATAGACAACAATAAATCCATAATCAGTCAAAACCTGGAACTCGTGCTCCGCAGGAGTGAGTTTGAACCCATAAGCACTATGCGGACCCCCATGCACCTCGACCACAGTGGGATATTTGGCACCTTTCTCAAGCCTCTGGGGCTTCAAAATCCATCCCTGAACCTTGACCCCATCACTCGCAGTGAACCAGAAGTCCTCTGGCTCACTAAGCCGGAGTTTTTTCATCAAGTCCCGGTTCATATCCGTTACTTTTCGCAGGCCCATGACACCCTTGATCCAAAGCTCTGAAGGCATCATCGCCTCGGATGCGTCAAAGACAATGGTGCGGCCAGAGTCGTCAATGCTGAAACTGCCCACAGTCATTTTTCCATCAGTGACCTTATCCACTAGGCCGTCCGTATTTGCTCTAAAGAGAAGGGTGCAACCTTCATCGTCAGCCTTGAAGTAGACATGTTTTGAGTCAGGAGACCATTTCAAAAGGCCTTCCTCTCCACTCACAGTCCTATCGAAACTTGCGGTGAGGTTACTTGCCTCCCCACCCCTCAGAGGCAGCAGCCATACAGTTGTATTCTTGAAGAATACGCATGTTGGGTCTTCGACTATCCTACCGGTGAAAGCCAAGTACTTGCCATCAGGTGACCATCCCAAGGCGCTGATTGGGCCTTTGCCTTTCCAAAGTAGCTCGGGTTTTCCACCCTTTACAGGAATTGTGTATATGTTTGCATAGAACGAAAGATCCGCGTCTTCTTCGATGCTCGAGGTGAAAACTATTCGTTTACCATCTGGAGACAATGTGGCAGCCTCAACATCGTATTCGCCGTCTGTAAGCTGTTTCACCTTTCCTCCCTCAGCGCGGACTGAGAAGAGATGGGTATACCTGCCCTCAAAGAACCCTCTTCCGTCGAACTTGTACTTGATGCGCCGAATGATCTTCACATCGCTGTCCTTAGCCTTTTCTCCCTTGAAGACACTGGATTGGAATAGAATTGTCTTTCCATCAGGAGACCACGATGGTCGCTGAACACCTTCCTCTACTGAAGTCAAGCACACTGCTTCGCCACCATCAGATGGAATAGTCCACAGCTGGGGTTTCCTTTTCTTCTCATCTCCAGCTTTCTCATTCTCTCTTGGACGATTGGAGAGAAAGAGGATGGTCTTACCGTCCGGAGACCACCGTGGACTGCTCTCGCTACTCTTCCCATGGGTGAACTGGTGAGGGCCGTCTGCGAGAGGATACAGCCAGATGTGGTTATCGTATTTGTTCTCCTCCATGTTGACTTTAGAATAGATGAAAAGGACTTTTTTGCCGTCCGGAGAGATCTGAGCATCAGAGACCGGTTGTGCAGCGAAGATAGGCATAATCTTGTATTCTTCTAGTTTCTTCATGACAAACCTGAACAGTAGTAGGCCTTACTCCCAAAAAGACTTACTGGAAAAGCATCGTGGTGCAGGTACAATGGATACACAGAGATTGATAGTTGATTATTTAAGCAGAAAGGGACTTCACATGCTAGAAGGGTCAAACCATGTCAGTTGAAAAGGCCATTAAGAGAATTGAGGAGCATCGGAGAGAGCTGCTTGAAGTATGCTCTCAACTCGTTCAACAACCCTCGCAACACGATCAGGGAAGAACAGTCGAATGCGTGGACTATATCAAGGAATACTTAGACAAGCTCGGTATCCCGAACAAGATCTACAAGCGCAACGAGCAAAAGCCGAACATCGTGGCTCAGATAAAGGGAACCACCAAGAGGCGCATCATGTGGATCGGGCACCTCGATGTAGTTCCCGAGGGAAAACCGGAAAACTGGACATACCCCCCTTACAGTGGTAAGATAACTGAAGACGGCAAAGTATGGGGCAGAGGTTCAAGCGACTGCAAGGGAGCTTGTGCCGGAGCAATGGTAGCAGCTAAGGTGCTGAGCGAGATGAAAGATGTCCCCAACAATGTGGACTTCTGGTTCACAGCGGACGAGGAAATAGGAGGAACAGATGGCGCAAGATATCTAGCTGAAGAGAAGATCTTCAAAGGAGAAGTATGCATAGTCGGAGACGGTACCCCAGGAACCCCTGAGACGCCTACCATCGACCTAGGCTGCAAAGGTGGAGCAGGAACAAAACTCATAGCACGGGGAAAAACAGCTCATGGAAGCACGCCTTATCTAGGCGATAACGCTGTCGACAGACTTATCAAGGCAATACCTTATGTCAAGAAAGTCGCAGACTATCGACTTGAACTACCAAAAGAGCTTGAGCCTGTACTTGAGTCAACGATAAAGTACATGATTGAAAACGAAGCATCTAGTCCAGAACAGAAGGAGGCGATGAAACGCCTATACCACTATCCATCCGTAAGCCTCAACATCATCCACGGAGGAGTAAAATCCAATGTGGTTCCCGATTACGCCGAGGCCACATTTGACATCAGGCTTACACCCGGCTCCAAACCTCTGAAAGTAAAAGAAAGAATCCTTGAACTTGTCAAGGATGCCAATGTACCGGGCGTAGAGGCTCAGGTAAGGGCCTCCGAGACTGCCGGGTACTACGAGTCGCCAAACACATCAGAAGCAAAACAACTTGTTGAAACAGTAGAGAAGGTAACAAAGAACAAGCCAATATTCAGGATACTCACAGGAGGAACCGACGCAGTGAGTGTAAAGCGGTTCACAGGAATACCCTGCCTAGGCTTCGGAGCAGGAATGCTAGAACAAGCGCATTCACCTGATGAACGCAACAGCATCGAGCAGATCATGATGAGCACCAAGGTCTACACGGCCTTCCCATTCATCTACAAAGGATAGTGTAAGAGCTGAGTGGATCTATGAGTCAAACTGAGCAGATTCTGAAGAAGGTCGATTCGCTGAAAGAAGAAACCGCTGAGATCTGCTCAAAGCTGGTTCAATACCCCACCGGCGTGCCTCCTGGCCAAAGCGAAGAAATCGTTGCCTACATTCAGGATTACTTCAGGAAACAAGGCATTGAAACCGAGATCCACACACTTGAAGATAGGAAGCCAAACATAGTCGCAAAAATCAAAGGAAGATCAAAAAGAACCATTCTCTGGATCGGACACCTAGACGTGGTCCCAGAGGGAAAGCTAGAGAACTGGACCTACCCACCATATAGTGGAAGAATAGAGGACGATAAAGTATGGGGTAGAGGTTCGAGCGACATGAAAGGCGCCTGCGCCTCTGCGATGGTTGCAGCGAGAATATTGAATGAAAACAGGCCCTCCCATAACGTCGAGTTCTGGTTCACCGTTGACGAAGAAATCGGGGGCCGCGCAGGAGCGAGATGGCTGGCTCAGAACCAGACATTCAAAGGCGAAGTAGCCATAATCGGCGACGGAGGCGGATGCACCCCCCGACTGGTGCATATCGGAATAGGCAACAAAGGAGGACTAGGCACAAAGCTCATAGCTAAGGGGAGAACTGCCCATGGAGCAAGACCCTACCTTGGTGACAACGCCATAGACAAACTGATCAAGGCAGTTCCCTACGTGAAGAGGATCCGAGACTATCGACTCGAGCTGCCAGCTGAGCTGGAACCTGTCATAAAGTCAAGTGTGGAGCTGCTTCTCAAAGACGAGAACTTAACAGAGACTCAGAGGCTTGCAGTCAAGAGCCTCTACGACTATCCCACAGGACCGAGCCTCAATGTCGTAAACGGAGGGGTCAAATCCAACGTCGTTCCAGATTACGCAGAAGCAAGCTTCGACATCCGCCTGACGCCCGGATGTGACCCAAGGAAGGTAAAAGAACGTCTAGAAGAACTCATCTCTGAGGCAGGAATCCCCGGAATCAGCGTAGAAGCCTCAGCATCGGCTACAGCCGGCTACTATGAACCTCTGGACTCCCATCTCTTGCCTTACCTCTCACACGCTGTACAGATGGTCACAGGAGTCAAACCAAGTCTGAGCATAGCACCGTGGGGGACTGACGCAGTCTCGATAAAGAACTATGCGAAGATACCTTGCTTCATTTACGGTCCTATGATTGAAACTCAGCTTCACCAGCCAAACGAGTACGTCACGATAGACAACCTAGTAACAGCAGCCAAAGTCTACACAGCTTTTCCTTTCACATATGGCAAATAGAGTCTCCGCACCTCTTTTTCTTTCATGTACAGCCCCATAGTCAGTTTTATATCAAGTCAAAGACACTTTATTTCTAAGTGTCCACTCAACCTTATGGAGGATCGACCGTGAACACAGGCACTTCAGACGAAGAAGAAATAAAGATGCTTCTCAAGATACGGTCAGATCTGGAGAGACGCAGGAAGAAGCTTGAAGAAGAAGCTGATGACCTTGGGAAAGCCCTACAAGAGATCGACAGCTTGATCGTGAAAGAAGGGTTCAAGAAAGCCTCCCCAATGCAAGAAAAAGAACCAGAGGCTCCTGCTCCGGGGGAACCGATTCCACTGAAGGCCAGAGATGGGGCTCTTCTCGGCTCATTGCAGATAGGGGAAAAAGACCTCAAGGTCTGGTTCGACGAGAAAGAAAATCTGACGGTAGACACACCTCCATTTCAGTCTTTTCTCATTGACAGAGTTCTAGCCGGCATGCGTTCCTCAGATGAAGAAAAGATCGGACGAGGAGAACTATCTCCGGAAGAGGCCTTGACCTTCCAAGTCTCAACGGACGAGAAAAGGATAATCGAACTCTCGGTCCAAAACTATGGAGGAGAAAGAAGACTGCAGGAGATCCGAAGCTCTTTACGATGGACTCTTGAGAGGATGCATGAGAAACCGAAGACTCCTTAGGGATCTCCCATGAACCCCGAGAAGGTAGGAGAAAACCCGCTTTGGAGAACTCTCGTCGATACGGTCCACGCTCTCCCTGTCTACCCAGCGCACAAAGCTTACACAAGGGACATTCTCCTGCCCGAGAGACCTAATCTATCTCCAAAAGACCTTTCAGAAAGACTCAACATCCCTCTTGGAGAGGCCCTCGTGATTCTATACGAGCTGAAAGAGGAGGAATCAAAGACTCCTCAAGCAGAGGAAGCGCAATCAGAGCAGAAGTTTTAAACAGGTTGATCCATAGCAAGCGTAGGCCTTTAGAATGAACCTAGGCATCTCAACCCTCTTCGTCCTTTCTAGGCCCTTTGAAGAGGCTATCAGAGAGATTGAGTCCTTCGATATCTGCTATGTGGAAATCGTTGATGACGGAGGCCACGCGCTACATCCAAGTCGGGTTCGGCTTCTAAATGAGAAGAAAGCAACCAATAACTGGCAGTACTCTGTTCATGCCCCATTCTCGGACGTAAATATAGCTTGTCATGACCCTTCCCTCAGAAGAGCGATCACCTCAAGACTTGAAAACTCAATCAGGTACGCAAGCCAAGTCGATGCCACGGTATGGGTCTTCCATCCAGGAGCTTCTACAGCATTGGAGCCGTTCTACCCGGGCAAATCATGGAGTTTGAACTTAGAATCGGTCAGGCATCTTAGCAGGATCGCCAGTGACTTTGGGGTGAAAGCAGCAATAGAAAACGTTCCCGAACCATTTCCCTTCCTCCTGAAATCGGTGGAGGATTTTGAAAGATTCTACGACGAACTCCGTGAAGAACTAAGCATGGTTCTCGACATTGCTCACGCTAATATCAAAGGAGAGAGCCTAAGATTCCTTGAGCATCTCGGAAGCCGGATCGCACACATTCACGCAAGTGACAACCTAGCGGACCAGGATACCCACATGCAAATCGGGAAGGGGACAGTTAGATGGACTGAGATAGTAAAGCATCTTAGAACAATAGATTTCAAAGGATGCATCATAGTTGAATCAAAGGAAGGCGCACAAGAGAGCCTGACCTATCTAAGAAAGCTTATCGATTAGTTCTTCAGCGGTATCTCAATCTTCATAAGATCTTCGGCTATCCTTGATTCTCCAAAGACCTTACGGGCTTCCTCGAGAAGCGATGTTGTATCCACGTATCTGGGACTGATATGCGTCAAAAGAAGAAGCCCCACGCGCGCTTTTGCGGCCGCCTCACCAGCTTGGCTAGGCGTGGAGTGTCCATCAAGAAGAGCCTTGTCAGCCAATTCGTCTCCGAAAGTTGATTCATGGATGAGTACATCTGCGTCTCTAGCAAGTTCAACGAGATCGGTGTTTGGTCGGGTATCCCCACTGTAGACAATCTTCCTTCCGGGTCTAGGAGACTCAACAATGTCTCCGGGCCTTATTGTTCTCCCGTCTTGAAGTGTCACATTCCGGCCTTCTTGGATTTCTTTCCAGAGTCTGCCTTTCGGTATCCCAAGCTCCAAAGCCTTTTCAGGGTGGAATCTGCCCGGCCTAGGGTCTTCAACAAGGGCATAGGACCAGCCATGAGTGCTATGGTCGAGAGGAGCTGCAAGTATCTGATAACCCTTTCCAGAGCAAACCACGCCTTTCTCAGCTATCTCCTGTATCTCTACAGGAAATCCAACGTTTCCAAACATGGCGCTGAAGAACCCAAGGAACACGCCTATGCCCTTAGGACCATATATCTGCAGAGGTCGTTCACGACCAAGAAGGGACATAGTCTGCATCAGACCCGGCAGGCCGTAAAGGTGGTCTCCATGTAGATGTGTGACAAGTATTCTAGTTCGCCGTCCGAAACCCAGACCCGCTGTTATGATTTTCTGTTGTGTACCCTCACCGCAATCGAAAAGGAAAAGCTCATTTTCACGTACAACAGCTATCGCAGGCGCTCCTCTCTTAGGTGTAGGCACACTGCCGCTAGTGCCTAGGAAAATGATCTTCAAACCCTTTCCCTCCAAACTGTGGCTCGTTTTCATGCATCTGCTGATTGATCGAGCCAAGGATCTCAGAATCGAGAGAACAGGAGATCAATAGGCCCGTGCTCTTCAAGAAAGGACGTCACTCATCTTCTTTCTGTTATGATGGACTATAGGCCTACTTCTTTGAAGCTTAAGGAGCCTTCGGATATCGAGAGTTCATATACCTGATTAGGATAGGGGCGCAACTTGAAGGCCTCAAGTTCCTCGACAGTCAGTATGACCTGGATCTTCTTGGACTCGTATTCTCTTTGTTGGCCACCCGGAATTATCTGCTGAATCCCTCGGCCGATCTCGACCATCATGTCGCTTATTTCTCTCGGCACCTCTTGAGGAGTCATCATCACCATAGGAGGCTTGTCCCTTACTTCCACGAACTCGATCTGATAGCATTCACGTATCTCCATGTCTCTAACACTTCTCACCGAGGAGACTCTAAGCCTGATTCTGCTGTTCATAGCACGTACCACATGGAGAGCACATACGGAAGAACATATGCGTTGTCCTCACCAATCGCTCTTCTGCAAAGCCTCAGCAATCAGAGGCGCCAATGACACAGTCCCATAGGGTCCAGGCACAGAATCAGTTCCCAAGATGACCTGAGCCCCTGCTCCGAGGATTCGTTCCACAGCTTTCCCTAGAAGTAGAGGATGTGTGCAAGCCACGCCTATTCTCCTAGCGCCGCATTTCTTAGCAAGACCTACTGCGAGGGCCAATGTGCCACCTGTGGATATGACGTCATCAAAAACCACTACATCGCGACCCTGCACAGGAAGGTTCTTCTCAACTATTCTGACTTCACCGGTATGACGGTCACGTGTCTTATCCAAGGCATCGTATCCACCTCCAAGAATGTCTGCACCCGCCATAGCCATAGAGATCCTGCCTTCGTCAGGCGAGAGGCTCAGAGCTCCGGAGTATCCCTGTGATTTCACAGCACCGGCGATGACAGACACTGCGGAGAGACTTTGAGCTGGTATCCTGAATCTCTTCAGGATATCTTCAGCATGAATCTCAAACGTGATTAAAGAGTCGATTCCTGCTGCCTCGATAAAACGTATGATGATGTCGATGCTTAGGGCCTCGCCCTCAAGGAAACGTTTGTCTTGACGAGCATAGGCGAGGTAAGGAACGACGGCCACTACTTTATGGGCTCCAAAATCCTTTGTAGTCCTAGCTAAGAGAAGCAGCTGCATCAAATGGCTATCCGCAGGCGGAGAAGTAGTCTGGATTATGGCAACATCTTCATGTTTCACTGGTCCCATGAGGCGTAAGTAATCCTCCCCATCGGGAAACACCTTATGCTCAACCCCAACAGCCAAGACTCCCAGGCGTTGAGCGACTTTTTCGCCTAGTTCTAGAGAGGAAGGCCCTGGAACAACTATCATAGCTACCTGTTCAAGATGTAGCTTCTTGATTTAAAAAAGAGAGCCCTGTATGTGACTCCCTGTGGAAAAAAGAGAGAGAAGCCTGATAAAGTCAAAGCGGCTTTGCCAGAATCTCATGTATCTTCATGTCAAGGATCCGATTGCTGCTGCTGGGGGTAAGCACAAGTGCAGTATCCGCACCTGCGTGCGACCCTGCAACAGCTATCACAGCTTTGCCTAGCGGCACTGCTCCGCAGTCAGCCGCCATCATTGCTATCTCAACGCAGACCTTTACACCCTGAGAGAAGAGCCGTAGCACATTGGCAACAATCGTTGGAACAGGCGGAAGTATTGAAGGGAGCCGCGCTGCCCCTGCTTCGGGTGGACTTCGCACCCTTGAGAGGCCTATGTCAACGCCTCCTGTGAGGACATCGGTTCCTGTTACTATCTTCACACCGGCATTCTCCAGTGTTTTCCTGTTTTCCTCTGTGAGCAGCTGAACCCCCGCATCCCTGTAACCGGTTTGGTGTGTCACGACAACTAGCTTTGCTTTGGTGCCTTTGAACATGTTTGCAGCTTTAGCTCCGGTTACCCCTGTCGATGAAGAGACAAGAACGTATTCTATGCCCCGTTCAACTGCTGCTTCCTTCACTATTCTCAAGGTTTCTTCGGTGTTTTCTTCTCCTGCCTTCTCGAAATAGTAGGTTGTTCTCTTAATGGTCAAGTTCAATCCTTCTCCGATCGTGCTATTCTAATCCTGCACTGAGTTTAAAAAGAACTCCCTTCTGGTGACACACAGTAACGAGCAGGTATACAGGAAGTAATAGAATAGAAATCTGAGCATATCTGTAGGGTGCTGGAATGAGAAGGCTTTCACCTAGATTGAATACTCTGGGTGATCCTCGTGCTTACCTTTTATCTCTATGTGATAGCCACAGAACTTGCACTCCATTTGATCATTGAGATTCCAGTCTGTGATTGAGTATCCTTCTCGTCCGACGACTTTTCTTCTACACGAGGGGCAGTACGTGCTCTCATAGTCGGTCCCGGGGACGTTTCCCACATATACGTAGTGTACCCCTTCTTCTAATGCAATCTTCCTGTTTCTGACAAGAGTCTCGTAGGGCGTTATGGGCTTGAATCGATACTTATAGGCCGGATAGAAACGGCTCAAATGAAGAGGCACATCAGGTCCCATGTTGTCCACAAGGTACTTGGCCATAGCCCGCATCTCTTCTTCTCCATCATTGAGATCCGGGATGACGAGGAACGCTATTTCGATATGCACGCCCTTCCGATGCATCTCCACTGTTGCATCCAGCACACTCTTCAGGTCTCCCTGTGTCTCCTCTCTGTATACCTTTTCGCTGAAGGACTTCCAATCGACATTAGCAGCGTCGATAAGAGAAACAACCTCGCCTAGGGCATCCAGAGTGATGTAGCCATTAGTCACAAGAACGTTCTTGACACCTTCGGATCGAGCTACCTTGGAGGTTTCCTCGAAGTAGTCAAGGCTGATGATTGGCTCATTATACGTGTAAGCTATGCTTGTACAGCTGTTCCGCTTAGCCATGGAGACTACGTCTTTGGGTTCAACGTACTGTATGGGCACATCTCCCGGCTTAGACTGCGAAAGCTCCCAGTTTTGGCACCATGGACACTTAAAGGAACAGCTCACACAGCTAATGGAGAAAGCTAGGCTTCCAGGATAGAAGTGGTTTAAAGGTTTCTTCTCTATTGGATCAACAGCCAAGGCAGTGAGTTGGCCATATGTCAAGCTGACAATCTTCCCGTTCCTGTTTTCTCTTGTACCACAGAAACCAGTTATCCCTTCTTTGAGAACGCATCTTCTCGGACAAATGGTGCATCTCGTCACGCCGCCTTCCATCTGCTCAGCGTATTTCGACTCTCTAGCCATAATCAGTCAAGCCAAGTTATGCTTTCTTCGTCAGACTAATAATTCTTTCCAAAAGAGCAAACCTTGTATGCTGAGCTACGGAGGTACAGATGGAAATAGTACATGTGGCGCCTTCTACGCCCTGATGCAGTCAATGTTCTTGCGGAAGAAGGAATCAGAAGAAGCTTAACAAGATATGCTGACGTTGTATTAGGGAAAAAGACAGCAAAATTCCTTCTAGCCAAAAGGATTCCTACAGATCTTGGCGCCGATGACCAGACGCCAAGGCTATGGGAACTCCATGAGAAAACGACAAAAGATTATTATGAGCTCGAAAGAGAATTGGACTCAGGGGCTCTTCAATTCCACGACTTTCCCGACGAAGATAAGTCATACCTTGATCTGAAGGTCGAGTTGGGACGACGCATATTAGAGAACTGCCACTTCTGTGAGAGACGGTGCCATGTGAACCGCTTGCAGCGGGAGTTAGGCTACTGCCGCTGTGGAGCTGAGATGTCCGTTTCCACGATCTTTGCCCATACTGGTGAAGAACCTGAGCTGGTTCCCTCTGGGACAGTCTTCTCATGCGGGTGCACAATGCGCTGCATCCACTGCCAGAACTGGTCGATATCTCAGTGGGTTGAGAGCGGGAGAAAATACACTCCTGATCGCTTAGCCTCTGACGTTGAGGAGCTGCACGCGATCGGATGCAGGAACGTGAACATGGTGGGGGGAGAACCCACACCGAATACTTGGTTTTGGCTGAAAACCATGCGAGATGTTAGATCAAGCATCCCTACGGTTTGGAACAGTAACAGCTACTACAGTGAAGAAACCTCTCAACTACTAGACGGCTTCATTGACGTTTATCTTCTCGATTTCAAGTATGGAAACGACTATTGTGCTGAGAGAATCTCGGGTGCTCCCCACTACTGGGAAACCTGCACTAGAAACCATCTGACCGCTAAGAAGAATGGCGAATTGATAATCCGGGTACTCGTTCTCCCGGAACACAACGAGTGTTGCACTAGACCGATTCTCAATTGGATCGCGAAGAATATCGGACCTTGGACGCGTGTCAATCTCATGTTTCAGTATCGTCCTGAGTTCAGAGCAAGAGAAATGAGGGAGCTTCAAAGAGTTCTCAATAGCGAGGAGAAAGAGGAAGCCCTTAGCATTGCTAGAGAAGCAGGATTGCTCAATGTTATCACATGAATCGGGTAGGAAAATAAGATCAGAACTACGAGAAAGAGAAAGAGCCAAGAGGTCAGTTAGTCCTGCTTGTACTGTAAACTCAGCTCCGCAACGCTTCAAGAGGCTTCATGACTCTAGGATCGGCACCCGCATTTTGATTCTGCCTTCTGTGGGGAATGCCCCAGTACTTCACGGCTTCGATCATCATAAGTATCCCTATGGATGCTCCGATTGCCAGTAACCAGTCCAGTTCATGCAGTGGCTTAACTTCCAGTACGTTGTTCAGGTAGGGGAGGTATATAGCAAGGAGTTGTTCACCGAAACCCAAGACAACAGCTCCCCATAGCCACTTGTTCGAAAAGAGGTCTCGGGACCTGAAGACGGAGTGGCTGAAGCTTCGGTATGAGAATACATAGATTAGATCCTGAACCGCGATTGTTGTGAAAGCCACTGTTCTCCCCAGCACTAGGTCACCGTCAGTATTCCAGTGATACCAGAAGAAGAAGAGGCATAGCGCCGCAGAAGTGATGCTGATCGCAGGTATCAGCATCTTTCCCCGCGGATCAAGTACGCCTTCCTTCAAGCTTTTCGGCGGTTTGTCCATGACCCCTTTTTCTCTCTCAAATCCGAGTACTATGTCGGCAGGCCCATCGCAGATGAGGTGAATCCATAGAATCTGACCCACCGTCAAAGGGGCAGGCCAGCCTAACACCATGGCGCCAACAATCACAAGGATCTCCGCAAAGGAGTCTGACAAAACATATGCTGCAACCTTCCTTATGTTCTCGAAGAGGATTCTGCCTTCTTCCACTGCGTTGACGAGTGTTCCGAAGTTGCTGTCAAGGAGAATAAGACTCGCCGTTTCCTTTGCCACATCCGTGGCATTGCCGACTGACACTCCTATGTTCGACTTCTTCAGAGCTGGAGCATCATTTACGCCATCCCCGATCATAGCGACCACTTCGCCACGAGTCTGCAGCGCGCTGACAATCTTGAGTTTCTGGCTAGGCACTACTCGGCAAAAGATGACGGTATCTCCCACAACCTCTGCGAGTTCAGACTCTGACATTGCTTTAAGCTCCTTTCCCTCAAGAATCTGACTCGAATCCTCATCCAAACCTATGGCACCAGCCACTTTTACGGCGGTACCACGAAAGTCACCTGAGATAATCTTCACCTTGATGCCAGCGCTGCGACACAGCGCTATAGCATCCTTCACGCTAGGCCTTACAGGATCATCAAAGCCCACAAGACCTAGCCAGACAAAGTCTTGTAGCTTCTTTAGATCGTCGTCCTTCTTGTACGCTAAGGCTAGTAGTTTCAAACCCGAATTCGCCCAATCTTGGAGTTCTGCAATTGTCTTATCTCTCTCGACATTCCGCAGACTGCAGAAGTCCAAGACGACTTCAGGAGCTCCTTTGAGCAAGGCAACCTCGGTTCCGTCTATGAGGTTGACCGTTAGCATGTACTTCTTCTCACTGCTGAATGGGACTTCATGGGTGCGCTTAGACTTGTCAGCAATGGTTTGAGGGTCTGTCCCTGATGCCCTGACATAGTTCCAGAGAGAAGCCTCCAAGGAATCTGCAAGGTTGTTGCAGAGTATCATCACATAGTTGGCCATGTCCTTAGACTTGAAGTCAGTGCGCACCACACGCATTGTCCCTTCGGTCAATGTTCCAGTCTTGTCCGTGCAGATAACCGTGACCGACCCCAAAGTCTCCACAGCCAAAAGCCTTTTGACAAGTCCTTTTCGTCGCAAGATTGCCCGCATACCTAAGACCAGGATCATCGTCACCGCTATCGGTAGTCCTTCGGGTATCGCAGCAATCGTGAGCACTATGGAGATCTTTACCATGTCCGAAACCTTAGTGCCCGTAAGCAAGCCAATAGCGAAGATACCGATGCAGATGACCACGACGAGGCGTGTCAAGAAACGCCCGAAGCTTTCAAGCTTCAGCTGGAGTGGTGTGACCTCTTCCTTCATTTCCGAGATTGACCCAGCTATCTTGCCAAGCTCTGTTGAACTTCCAGTAGCCACTACCTGCATCATTCCTCTTCCAGCGAAAACAGTTGTACCCATGTAGACGGAATCGCTCACAATCTTAGCCACAGGCTCACTTTCACCCGTCAGAATCGCCTCATTCACGTTGAAGCTTACAGCGATCGATCGATCGTTCCTCGAGAAGAAGCTCGGGGCCATCGCCGAGATAGAGAGTTTCAGAACAGGAATAGTGCTTGAAGACTTCAAAGAAGAATAGACCAACTCAGCGTGACACATCTGAGAAATCTATTCCAAGCCCTGTGATTTGTGTTGTGCGCGCCAGCGTGTAACGTAAATTTTGGAATTGGTTGGTTAAGTAGTATTGATGGTTCTATGGATTCTGCTTTCCTCTATCTCTAGCCTTCATGTTCTCAACCGGCGAGGTCATCCCTTCGCCAGACACCGTTACGGGGTTGCCGGTCGATGACCTCCAAT
>Ga0315296_10000373_pt1 | contig 41294 bp, 37 predicted proteins | sample YL17G14_18_MG_FD_203921 | JGI IMG/M metagenome (GOLD analysis project Ga0315296, IMG submission 203921) | Sediment microbial communities from Yellowstone Lake, YNP, Wyoming, USA - YL17G14_18 | ecosystem: Environmental > Aquatic > Freshwater > Lake > Sediment | place: USA: Wyoming | collected... | reverse complement strand
ATCGTTGGTGATATTGGCAGAACCAATCGGCAAAACTGCCAAATGAATTAAATTTCCTTCTTCAAAAACAGCTAAATTAGTGGTGCCAGCTCCGATATCTAAAAGTCCAACCCCCAATTCTTTTTGTCTTTCAGTTAAAACTGCTCTGGAAGCGGCAATTGGTGAAGGAATAGTATCTAAGACTTCCAGATTTGAACTGGAAACTGACTGATTAAAGTTTTTCAAATAAGGAGAAAAACCTCCTAAAGCCAAGACCTCAGCCTCTAATCTTACTCCTTGAAGACCAAGGGGTTCTTTTATTCCTCTTTCTCCATCAATAATGAATTCCTTGGGAATAATATCAAAAATCTCCTTATTTGAGGAGAGATTGATGGCTTGGGCAGCCTGTAGAACCCTCTGGATATCTTCTTCAGAGATTTTTTGGTCGGCCCGGGAAACAGAAACCAATCCATGAGACGGGATTGAAAAGAGATGACTTCCGCCAAGATTAATATAAACTGAGTTAATCTTTCTACCAGTTTCTTCCCTTATTTTTGAAAAGAGATTTTTTATCACCTGAGATGTTTTTTCCACATCAACTATCACTCCCTTTCTTAAACCATCTGAATTTTCCTCAAATTTTGAAATCAGGTCCAGCTTCTTTTTCTTTTTATCTTTAGCCACTATTAAAACTTTTGTTTTGGCTGTCCCGATATCCAAACCAGTGATAATTTTTACTCTTCCCATAGGTTTTCTAAATCCCGCACCTTTCGTCCTTTATTAAAAGGTTTCTTCAAGATTCTTTAGAAATTTCCGGATAAATATTTCGAAAGGTGCGGGATAAATAATAATTTTCTTTTTTGACACCGATTTTTGGGGATTTTTCGTGGTCATAACCTAAAAGATGTAAAATACCATGAATTAAAACCCGGGCTAATTCTTTTTCAAAAGGTGAGTCAAATCTTTTAGCATTCTTTTTAACTTCTCTTGGACAAATTACAATTTCTCCCAAATTTTTGACTGATTCACCAACCTTAAAGTTCTTCAATTCAGGAAAAGATAGGACATCGGTTGCCCGATTCTTTCCCAAATATTTTTTGTTTAATTGTCTTATTCTAGCCGGGCCAATAATGGCAATTGATAATTGACACTCCTTTCTTTTTTCTTTTTCTAAAACTTTTTGGCAGATATTTTTCAAAAATTTCTCATCTATTTTTTGACTGGTCAGATTATTAATCTCAATCATGACATTTATTTTTCTTTAGCTATCAATAATTCTTTAACTATTTTACTAATTACGCTTCCATCGGCTTTTCCTTTTACTTTGGGCATCAACTCTGCCATTACTTTTCCCATATCTTTAATCTCTTTTGCTCCGATTTTATTGATAACCTCTTTGGCTAATTTTTGAAGTTCTTTTTCGGAAAGTTGCTCTGGTAAATATCCTTTCAGAACTTCAAGTTCTCTTTTTTCTTTTTTTACCAAATCCTCTCTCTTTCCTTTTTCAAATAATAAAATTGATTCATTTCTTTTCTTGAGCTCAGAAGAAATGACTGTTAATACTTCTTCATCAGTCAGTTGGCTCTCTTTTTCCAATTTTTCTTTAGTTGAGTCAGGTTTTTCTTTACTCAATTTGTATCTTTTTTCCTTTTCCCGATTGAGAATGGCAGCTTTCAACATCCTGAAAACAGAAATGTCTGGTTCCTTTCTTTCTTTCAAAGATTTTTTAAATTCTTCTTCAATTTTTTGTTTGAGGTTTATATTCATTTATATCTTTCCTGTAGTTTTCCTAATTTTCTTAATTTTTCATATTCTTTTCTTTTTTCCTCTTTTCTCAATGCCGATTTCCTTTTCATTTTTTTCGATTTAGTTCTTTGTTTAAATCGGGATTTTCTTGCCCGAATCAAAATCCCGCTTCGTTGCATGCTCTTTGTAAAGCGGCGAATTAAACCTTGAACACTTTCTCTTTCTTTTTTCTTAATTTCTAAAGCCATAGGTAATATTTACTTATTTTAAGGCATTCCTGGCACATCTCTTTCTTTTTCGCTTTTCCAGCCGGCCAATAAATGCAAATGTAAATGATTTATCAGTTGACCCCCTCCTCTACCGACATTGAATACTAATTTATAGCCGGTTTTATCTACCCCCAGCTCTCCAGCTATTTTTTTAGCTACCAAAAACAATTCTCCTATCAGTTCTTTATCTTTTAACTCTAAATGGTTGACAGAATCAATATGTTTCTTGGGAATAATTAAAATATGAAGGGGAGCTTTCGGTTTTATATCTTTAATAGCTAAAAATTTCTCATCTTTATAAACCATCTCAGCTGGCATCTTTTTCTCTATAATTTTACAAAAAATGCAATCCATATTTTATTTTTTGAGCCGTTTTTTGATTTCTTTGACTACTTTTTCTGATTTCACTATCAGCTGAGTGCCTTTTTCCATATCTTTAATTAATATCGTTCCTTCCAAAGCTTCTCTTTGACCTAAAATTAAAGTATATCTGACCCCGGTTTTCTCTGCCATTCTTAATTGGGCTTTTAAAGAATCTCGACCCAAGGATTCAGCAACGAAAATTCTCTCCTGCCTAAAATCTTCTAATAATTTTAAACTCTTTCTTTTAGCCAGATTGCCTAATTGGGCTAGAAAAACCTGGGGTTCTTTTTCTTTTGGCAATCTAACTGTTTTTCCTTTCAATAAATCCATTATTCTATCCGCTCCGCCGGCTGCGCCCATCGCTGGTGTATATCTGCCACCCAAAATTTTTACTAAGTTATCATATCTTCCTCCTCCACAGAGAGAACCAACTGCCTTACCCTTTTCAATATCTTCACGAATTTCAAAGACAGTCCGGGTATAATAATCCAGTCCTCTAACCAAATAAGGGTTCAAATGATAACTCAATCCTAATTCGTCTAAAAATTCAAGTACTTCTTTGAAATGTTTATGACAATTTTCACAGAGATGGTCTAATATCTGGGGGGCTTGAAAAACTACTCTTTGACATTTCTCCTCTTTGCAATCTAAAATTCTCAACGGATTTTCTTTTAATCTTCGACGACAATCTGAACAAAGAGCATCTGCTTTTGATTTTAAATAACCAACCAAAAGTTTTTTGTAATAAGGTCGGCATTGAGAATCCCCAATACTATTAACTTCGATAACTAAATTTTTAAATTTAAGTTCTTTTAAAATATTGTAGAAAATTAGAATAATCTGAGCATCTATTGCCGAACTTGCCTCTCCTAAAATCTCTAAACCAAATTGCCAGAACTGGCGATATCTGCCAGCTTGGGGTTTTTCATAACGAAAATAAGGACCGAAATACCAAAGTTTGACCGGCTGGGGCAGATTTTGCATGCCATGTTGAATATAAGCTCTGGCTATTGAAGGAGTTCCTTCTGGTCTTAAAACTAAATGGTCGCCACCTTTGGTTCTAAAACTAAACATTTCTTTTTGGACAATATCAGTTGAAAAGCCGGTTCCTTCTTCAAAAAGCTCACTTTCTTCTACAATTGGCGTCTCTATTTTTTTGAAATTATAAAAATTGGCGATATCCTCAACCACCTCATAAATTTTCTGAAAATATTTCTGCTCTTCAGCTAAGATATCATGCATTCCGGTCGGTGTTTGAAATTTTGGTTTTTTCACCCCGTTAGAAGTCTGTCATTATATAGTTTATGGCTAATTTCAGACAGACTTTTGTTTTTTTTATTATACCCCGTTATTAGAGAGCCCCGTTAGAAATCTGATACCTACTTTATTAAATATTTCTTCCAATTGTACAGAATTAATCTTAACCCCAATTTGCTATTGTTCTGAGTAGAAAAATTTCGAATAAATTTTTCTGCCAAGGATTTCTAACGGGGTCAAGGACTTCTAACGGGGTTCATATTTTAATATTCGGGAATTTCAATTTTGGCTAAAGCAGTAAATGGCCAGGCTCTGAAAAAAACTCTACCAATAATATCTTTCTTTGGCAGAGTTCCCCAGTATCTGGAATCTGAGGAAAAAATTCGGTTATCTCCTAAAACAAAGTATTCATTATTGTTTAATGAAACTTTGAGTTCTCCCGGTGTTTGCAAAGAAGAAAGATATTTTGATTCATCTAAAATCTGGCTCTCTGAACCTTTTGAGATTATTATTTTGCCATCTTTAATCTCAATTGTTTCCCCTGGCAGACCGATAACTCTTTTAATATAACGTAAAGAAGGATTTTTGGGGTATTTAAAAACAATCACCTCGCCTCTTTCCGGGTCTCTTATTCTATAAGATAGTTCATCAACAATTAAATAATCGCTATTTTCAAAATTGGGTTCCATTGACTGGCCCCTGACTAAAAATGGCTGAAAAATGAAATAGCGGATAGGAATAACGATTATCGCCGCCAAAATGACTATCTGTAAAACCTCAATAATAAAATCAGTAATCTTTTTTATCATCTTGTTGCTATTTTAACAGATTTTTTGATTTTGACAAGAAAATGGTCAAGACTACAACCCGCCCCGTACAAAATTTCAAAGAAATTTTTACGTGGCTGGGACGTAAAATTGCGAAGCAATTTGTACGTTCCCGCCCACCACCCTCCCAGCCCCCCACCATATTTTGGTGGGGGGCTGGGCCCCTCAGCTCTTGACCAAAATTCGACTAACCAAGAACTGTTCTTGACACTGATTTTCTAAAATAAAAAACGGAGTAGGCTTGAATATCTGATTTTAACCTACTCCTTATATAATGATTTTGTCAACCCTATTATTAAATGAATTACCCTTTAATTATATCGATTTCCGAAATCGATAGATTAATCTATAAACATCGGGTGTCGAATATGGTAATTAAAAATAAATGATATAATGAAAAAATCTTATGATAATCATTGTCGGTTTGGGAAATCCAGGAAAAAAATTGGAAAAAACACGGCATAATTTAGGTTTTAGGGTTGTTGATGGATTTGCAAAGAAAAATGATTTTCCTGAATTTAAACTATCCCGCCTACGCCAAGGCTTCGGCGGGCAAGCAAAAAAATTTAACTCTTTGATTTCAACCGGAGTTTTTAATGGAGAAAAGATTATTTTAGCCAAACCTCAAACATTTATGAATGAATCCGGCAAAGCTATTAGAAATTTAATTAGAAATTGGAAATTAGAAATTAGAAATTTAATCGTCATTCATGACGATTTAGATTTGCTTTTAGGAGAAATTAGAATTGTCAAGAATCGGAGTTCAGCTGGTCACAAAGGGGTTCAGTCAATCATTAATGAACTGGGAACGAAAGATTTTGTAAGATTTAGAATCGGAATAAAATCTCAGAAAATAGAAAATAGAAAACAGAAAATAGAAACGTTTGTTCTTCGAAAATTTAATAAGGATGAAGAAAAAAATGTAAAAGAAATTATTAAAAAAACAATTGAGGCAATTGAGTTCTCTTTAAAAGAAGGTTTAGAAAAAGCAATGCAAGAATTTAATTCACCCCGTTAAACAGGATAAATAAAATTACCTTCCAGTCTACCTGTGAGCCCGCAGTAAAATACAATAAGTATTCTACCGCGGATTTGAAAATAGGTTTAAGGAGGGATACCTATTTATTGACTCGCAGGCAGACTGGAGGGTAATATATATTATATTAAATAATGATTGATACGTCAAGACTAGGCATAGATAAGGTTTTGATAGTTAGTATCATCCCCTATTTTTTGGAAAGGGCGAATTTTTGGTTTGAAAAAAATTTAAATAAAATTTTAGAAGCAAGTAAAACTCAATCTTTTTTTCAAGATAATACAGTTTTTCTGGAGAAAAACCAAAATTACAATTTTTCTCAATTTCTAAGAAAATTAGACGAAATGGGTTATGAAAAAGTATTAGAAGTTTCAGAACCAGGCGATTTTTCTCAAAGAGGAGGGATTATTGATGTTTTTCCAATAAACCCCGCACTTATTTGCTCCAAACAACCCTTAAAAGACGAGAAAAAAGAAATTAAAAATAAGTGCGGGGTAAACCTAAATTATGCTTTGCGCTTTGATTTTTTGGGAAACAAAATTGAAAATATTGAAAAATTAGCCATTGAAATTAAAGATGAAAAATCAGCCAAAGAAATTTTAAAAAAGAAATTAAAATCCCAGAAATTATTTTCCGATTTAAGAGGATTAAAACCGGGGGAATATCTGGTCCATTTGGACCACGGAATTGGAAGATTCAATCAGCAGATAATTATTGATAATCGACAATATTATCAGCTTGAGTATGCCGACAAAGATAAACTTTATGTCCCGCTGGGTTTGGAAAGGAAGTTATCCCGCTATATTGGTTTTGTTGAACCAAAAATTTCCCGCCTCGGCTCTTCTTTTTGGCAAAGAATAAAGAGAAAAATAAAGGAAGAAACAGAGAAATTAGCAAAGGAACTTTTAGAAATTTATGCCAAAAGAGAAATCGCCAAAAGACCTTCTTATTTGCCAGAAGATGAAATTGATTTTAAATTAGCCAATGGTTTTAAATACGAAGAAACCCCTGACCAAATTGAAGCTATTGAAGATATTAAAAAAGATTTGGAAAAAGAAAAACCAATGGATAGATTATTATGCGGAGATGTCGGCTTTGGTAAAACCGAAGTTGCTCTCAGGGCAATGATAAAAGTCGTAAAATCCGGCGCTCAGGCAGCCATGCTCTGTCCGACAACTATTTTAGCTAATCAGCATTTTCAAAATTTTAAAAAGAGATTAAAAGATTTACCAATAAAAATAGCTTTGCTTTCCAGATTGCAATCAAAAAAAGAACAAAGAGAAATTATTAGAGATTTAAAATACTCCAACCTGCCCACCACCCTTCCGCCCTTCGGCTGGGCCCCTGGGAAAATTGATATTTTAATCGGCACTCATCGAATTTTATCAAAAGATGTTGAGTTTAAAAATTTGGGGTTATTAATTATTGATGATGAACAAAGATTTGGAGTCAGACAAAAAGAAAAATTAAAGAAAATAAGGGCCTCTCTTGATGTTTTATCTCTTTCTGCAACACCAATCCCAAGGACTCTTTATTTATCCTTGTCTTCTTTAAGAGATATTAGTTTAATCCAGACCCCGCCAATAGGAAGATTAGCGGTGAAAACTTTTATTTTGCCGTTTTCAGAAAAGCTAATTAAAAAAGCGATTGAAAACGAGATTTCAAGAAATGGCCAAATTTATTATCTCCATAACCGAGTGGAAACAATTGAAGCAGTAAAAGAATTTTTAGAAAACCTTTTAGCAGAAACAAAAATCGGCATTGCTCATGGAAGACTGAGAGAAAATGAATTGGTGAAAGTAATGAGCGATTTTCAGAATAAAAAAATTGATGTCTTGGTAGCCACAACCATAATTGAAAATGGTTTAGATTTACCAAATGTTAATACTTTAATAGTGGCTGATAGCACTCGTTTGGGTTTGGCTGAAGCTTATCAAATTAGAGGAAGAGTTGGCAGGTCGCATTTGCAGGCTTTTGCTTATTTTTTGTATGGAACTCATTTATCAGAAAAGGCAAAAATGAGATTAGATGCTTTAAAAGAAGCTGAAGAATTGGGTTCAGGTTATAAAATCGCCTTGAAGGATTTGGAAATCAGGGGCGCGGGAAATATTTTGGGCAAGGAACAGTCAGGCAGCATAAATTCTGTCGGTCTTAACCTTTATTGTCAGATGCTTTCCGAAAGTATAGAAAAGTTAAAAAAAGAAGGTCACAAAGGACCTAATATTTAATTTAAAATATACAATCTATAATATCAACTCTATAATATCAACTATAAATCCTCCAATCTCCGCCATTAATTCTCCGATTACTTCTTTAACTTTCTCTTTTACTTTTTTAATTTCTTCTTCTGTTTTAGCTTTAGTTGCTTTTTTAAAATCTTTTATAAAGTCAGAACTTATATAATAATTTAATGCTTCATCCCAGGAACATGGATATTTCCAATCGGGAAGATCATTACCTTTATCATTAATAGATATTGATATTTTACTCACCCTTTTAAATTATTTAAATGTAATTTGTACTGTAAGATAATAAAATATATTTTATAAAAAGTCAAATATTTTTAAAATGCCTAAATTACTGCTATAGTTTAATAATTAAACTAAGGGTATGGACGAAATTAAAGAAATTTCAATCAAAGACAAAAATTATCCAAAACTTTTAAAAGAAATTTCAGACCCGCCAAAGGTTCTTTATTTTTTAGGCGAGATTAAAGAAAATGAAAATCGTTTTGCTATCGTTGGAACAAGATTATGTTCTAATTATGGAAAACAAGTGGCTTTAGAAATTGCCGGAGATTTAGCTGAAGCCGGCTTAACGATTGTTTCGGGGCTGGCTCCGGGAATTGATACTTTCAGCCATTTGGCAACAGTTGAAAGAAAGAAAAGAACGATAGCAGTTTTAGGAACAGGATTGGATGAAAAATCGATTTACCCACAATCAAACTTAAAATTGGCAAATAAAATTATTGAAACAGGCGGATGTCTGATTTCAGAATATCCATCGGGAACTCGAGGAACTCAATTTACTTTTCCTCAAAGAAATAGAATTATTTCTGGGCTTTCTTTAGGGGTTTTAGTGATTGAAGCAAAGATGAAATCTGGAGCTCTAATCACGGCTGAATGGGCAAGAAAACAGAAAAGAAAAGTTTTTGCTATTCCAGGTTCTATTTATTCCTCTAATTCTAAAGGTTGTCATTATTTGATTAAACAGGGTACCAAATTAATTGAATCAGCTAATGATATTTTAGAAGAATTAAATTTAGTTCAAACTAGAAAAACTGAAGTTGTAAGTGGTGAAACTGAGGAAGAAAATTTAATTTTAGAGGCTTTAAAAGAAGAATCATCATATATTGATAAAATTATTGAAAAAACAAATTTGCCGGCATCGAGAGTTATCGCTAATCTTGCCATTTTGGAAATAAAAGGTAAAGTAAGAAATTTGGGAGGAAATTCATATGCAATTAGTCATAGTTGAAAGTCCAACTAAATCAAGGAGTTTAGAAAAGTTTTTAGGCAAAGACTTTAAGGTCTTGGCCTCTTTTGGTCATGTCCGAGACTTACCGAAAAAAGAATTGGGAATAGATATTGAAAATGATTTTAAACCAAATTATTTAATCATTTCAAAAGCTAAAAAAGCCATAAAAATTTTAAAAGATAATGTCAAAAATGCCGAGTTAACGATAATAGCTACTGACCCTGACAGAGAAGGAGAAGCCATTGCCTGGCATTTAACCCATATTTTAGATTTAGATAGTAAAAAACCTTATCAAAGAATTGTTTTTCATGAGATTACAAAGCCGGCAATTGAGGAGGCGCTTAAAAATCCCAGAAAAATTGACTTAAAATTAGTAGATTCTCAACAAGCAAGAAGAATCTTAGACAGGATTGTCGGTTATAAACTATCACCTTTTTTATGGAAAAAAGTAGTCAGAGGATTATCAGCCGGCAGAGTCCAATCAGTTACAGTAAGATTAGTTGTTGAAAGGGAAAGAGAAATCCAAAATTTTGTCTCTCAGGAATACTGGACAATTGAAGCTCTACTTAAAAAGCAGAAATTAGAAAGTAGAAAGCAGAAAGTAGAATTTAGGGCTTGGTTGATTAAAAAAGAAGGGGAAACTATTCCGAAATTAGGAATTAAAACAAAAGAAAAAGCAGATGAAATCATCAAAGATTTAGAGGGTGCTGAATATAAGGTTATAAATATTGAAAAAAAAGAATTGAAAAGAAATCCCCTGCCGCCATTTACTACTTCAACTCTTCAACAGGAAGCCTGGAAGCAGTTTCATTTTCCAGCCAAATTAACAATGCAGATAGCCCAGCAACTTTATGAAAAAGGTTTAATTACTTACCACCGAACAGATTCTTTAAATATTTCGGTTTTAGCTTTAAATGTGGCTGAGAAATTTATAACTGAAAAATATGGAAAAGATTATTACCAGTTCCGAAGATTTAAAACAAAATCAAAATTAGTCCAGGAAGCTCATGAGGCAATCAGACCAACTTATCCAGATAGCACTCCTGAAGAACTAAAAAATAAACTGGTTGATAATAGTTTACGGCTTTATAATTTAATTTGGAAAAGATTTATTACCTGTCAGATGAGCCAAGCGATTTTTGATACCACTACTATAGATATTGAAGCGAAAAATTATCTATTTAGAGCTAATGGACAAGTTTTAAAATTTGATGGATTTTTGAAAGTATATCAAATAAAATATGCCGCCTCCATTAGAGGCGAGCCTCGCCCTATTGGGCGGGAAGAAATTGAATTGCCCTCTTTGGAAAAGAATGAACCTTTGGAACTTATCAAATTAATACCTGGCCAGCATTTTACCCAGCCGCCTTCAAGATATAGTGAAGCCACTTTGATTAAAATCTTGGAAGAAAATGGAATTGGCAGACCATCAACTTATGCTCCGATTTTATCTACAATCCAAGAAAGAAATTATGTTGAAAAAGATGAAAAAAGAAGATTTAAACCAACTGAAATCGGAATTTTAGTTAATGACCTTTTGGTCAAACACTTTCCAGAAATTGTTGATATTAATTTTACTGCCAAAATGGAAGAAGATTTGGATAAAATTGCCAAAGGAGAAAAAGAGTGGGTTCCAGTTGTAAAGGAATTTTATCAACCTTTTGAGGAAAATTTAAAAAAGAAATATAAAGAAATTTCCAAAAAAGATATCAGCGGACAACCAACTGAAAAAACTTGTCCAAAATGCGGGGCTAAGCTTTTAATAAGGCTGGGTAGATTTGGAAAATTTTATGCCTGTTCTAAATTCCCGAAATGTAAATATACCGAGAGTTTAAAAGAAAATAATTTAGGAATAAAATGTCCAAAATGCGGAAATGAAATTGTCGAAAAGAGAACTAAAAAAAGAAAAATTTTTTACGGTTGTTCAAAATGGCCAGATTGTGATTTTGCCTTATGGTATAAACCAACTGGTGAGAAATGTCCGAAATGTAATTCACTTTTGGTTGAAGTAAGAAAAGGACAGATTAAGTGCTCAAATAAAGAGTGCTCTGCCCCGTAGCTCGCCGAAGGCGATGGTTCGAGGCGATTTTAAGATTGAAAAAGAGAAAAAATTTGCTAAAATGAAGGGAGACATGCCGAAGTGGTGAAACTGGAAAACACGATGGATTCAAAATCCATTGCTCGCAAGGGCTTGAGGGTTCAACTCCCTCCTTCGGCACTGCTTTATTTTTCTATATATTCTTCTATATGTTCTATGTTTATGTTCTTCAGAGTTTAAAAGATAAAAGAACTTATGTAGGTTTCTGCGAAGATATAAAATCTAGGTTAAAAGAACATAATTTTGGTAAAGTAAAAGCTACAAAACATCGTTGTCCCTTCCGAATTATATATTATGAAATACTCGATACAGAAAGGGGTGCTAAAAAACGAGAGAAATATTGGAAAAGTGGTGCTGGAAGAAGAAAATTAAAATGGTATTTTAAAAATGGGTTCCCGCCCATCATAATGTGATGGGCGAGGCTCGCCCAAATGAAATTTGGGCGGCAACTCCCACCTCGCCCACAACGTACAAAATCAAAGATTTTTACGTTGTAGGAACGTAGAAATTACAAAAAATTTCGTACGTTCCACCAAAATTTTCTCAAAATAAAAAAATAGTCTGGAAATGACTATTTGAAATTTCTTAATTTTTGATTCTGTCTTTTTTTATTGGTTTGTTGAACTAATATTCTTGCTTGTTCAACTATTTCACAAAGTTTACTATCATTCACAAAATCTATTGCATTGTCGGAGTTTGGCACTCCGAATATTTCACAGATTGTTTGATATATCAAGTCTCTCTCTTGATGGGTTGTAGGATATCCTAATTCCTCTATTCTTATTTTAGTTTTTATCCCCCTGATGCCAATAATTCAACACCTCTTTTAGGTTCTATTATTAGATTAAAATATTTTTTAAAAAAAGTCCAATTTCTAATTCTTCTTTATTATTTCTTTGGATTTTGTATAAAGAGTTAAGTTGTCATTGAGGTTTTCGAAAACCTGAGTACCAGGACCAACAACACAATTTGAACCGATTAAAACGCCAGGCATAGTACTAACCTGAACACCAAAACGAGTATTATCACCAACAATAGTTCCAAGATAGGTTAAACCAGTATCAATTTTTTTACCTTTGACCACTGATTTGATATTTTCCCTATCTAACCTGCGATTGGCAGTAATAAAACCGGCGCCGAAACGACAATTTTTTCCAATTATTGAATCCCCAAAATAACCTGAATGTAAATGAGTATCTTCTTGAATAATGTTATTTTTGATTTCACAAAAAGAGCCGGTTAAAACATTATTTTCCAAATTGACTGGTCCTCGAAAAATATTATTGGCGCCGATTTGACAATTTTTACCAATATAGCAAGGTCCGTTGATGACTGTATTTTCCCCTATTTTGGTATTCTCTCCTATAAAAACCTTACCTTTTATGACCACATTTTTGCCAATAATTGCCGAAGGAGAAAGATAATTTTTAAATTTATTTGATTCAAAGGCTGATTTTAATAATTCAAAAAGCTGCCAGGGATATTTCAAAGTCGGTGGTTCTTTATCTAATAAAAGAAAGCTGGCTTTTTTATCGTTAAGATAGAGATTTAAGGCATCAATAAAATCTTCAGAATGATGTTTTCTTACTTTTTGATAGTAATCAAAAAAATCTGGCTCTAAAAAATGAAGGCCAAGCATCTTGATTTTTGACGGTTCTTGGCCGGGTTTCGGATTTTCAACAATTTCCACTACTTTATTGTCAGCGATTTTAAAGATGCCGTACTCCCAGGGAGTTAAGGTTTTAGAACCAACTAAAACAAACCTCTGCCCTTTTTTGTATTTTTCTAAAATTTTATCAATTATTTCCCCCGCATAAACCTTATAGGGCCAGGAAATTAAAAAAGGTTCTCTAACCAAATCTTTAGCCCGAAAAATAGCATCACCGGTTCCTAAGGGTTTTTCCTGAATAACCAAAGAGAGTTTAATATCTAAATCAGCCAGTTTCTCTTTGATTTCTTTTTGAGGAAATGAATTTGGATTAATAACCAAAATAATATCTTTAATCCCTTTTTCCAAAAGAGCTTTAATTGTCCAATAAAGCAATGGTTTTCCCATTATCCCAATTAAAGATTTATGTTTTTGATTTAGCGGCCAGAATCTTGAGGATTCACCGGCAGCTAAAATTACTGCCTGCATATTATTTCAAAAGACTCATTATAACTTTGGCAATTTTATCCGGATGATGACGAATGAGAGTTCTTTGCAAAAATATATCCGCTGAATCTTTTTTATAAATTTTGGGGTTAATAAGATTGGCCCCAATATATCCTTTTTTCTTTAAAGTTTCTTTATCAAATTCAACCAATTTCGCTCCTTCTTCACTGTATTTTTTAAGGAATTGATGCGAGGGTTTTTTAGTATTAAAAATAACATAATCAATTGTTTCTTTCCCGAGATAATTTTCAATTGCGTTAACGAAATCTTCAACTTTGAAACCGTCGGTATGACCTTTCTCAGTCATCAAATTGCAGTTATAAACTTTCTTTGCCTTCGATTTTCTAATTGCCTCAGGAATTCCGTCAACCAAAAAAACTGGCAAAATGCTGCAGTAAAGATCTCCCGGACTTATAACTATTAAATCGGCCTTTTTAATAGCCGAAATTGCTTTTGGATTAGCTCTGGCTTTTGGCTTTATAAATAACTTTTTGACTTTGCATTTTAGAAGAAGTTTAAATTTACTAATTGTGTGTTCGCCTTTCAAAAGATGATTATTCTTAAGTCTAGCCATCAGCCAAGCCTTATCCAAGGTCACGGGAATCACTTCTCCATGAACGTTTAAAACCTTACTTGCTTTTTCTACTGCCTGGTCAAAAGAACCAGTAATTTTTTCCAAAGCCACCATAAAGAGATTGCCAAAATTGTGTCCTTTAAAAGTTCCTTTATCAAATCGATAATTAAAAAGTTTTCTCAGTAGTAAATTTTCGCCCGAGAGAGCAACCAAACATTGTCTGATATCGCCGGGAGGCAGAGCTCCTAACTCATCTCTCAAGATTCCGCTCGAACCACCGTCATCAGTCATTGAAACAATAGCCGAAAGTTTAACCGGATACTTTTTCAAACCAGAAATAACAACGAAGTTTCCCGTTCCTCCTCCCATGCAAACAATTCTTTTTTTTGGGGAACTCTTATTCATATTATTAATTTTATCTTATCAGATTATTAAAAATCTTAGAAATTTCCTTTTTTGAAACTTGTCCCTCTCTTAAAATCTTAAAATTGGTTAAATCAATCACTGTCGAAGATAGAGACGGTTTTAGATTTCCAGCATCTAAAATTAAATCCGGTTGATGTTTTTGGTTCTGGAATTGTTTTATCACTTCTTTTATTTTTGTTGATTCTTTTTTACCTGAAATGTTAGCCGAAGTGCCAGTTAAAGGACGATTCAATTTTTTTAATAAAAGATTGATTAGTTTATAATTAGGAATTCTCAAGCCAATCTTTCCTTCTTTACTTAAAATACCTTTCGATAATCTTTTCTTTTTTGCTTTTAAAACTATTGTAATTTTTCCAGGCCAAACTCTTTTCAAAAATCTTTCCTGAGTTTTATTAATAATTGCCAATTTTTTGGCAGTTTTTATATCTTTTACAAAAACAGGGCTTGGTTTTTTGGAAGTTCTTTTTTTAATTTTAAAAACTTTTTTAACTGCTGTTTCATTTGAGGCGTCGGCTATCAATCCATAAACCGTATCAGTCGGGCAAATTATTACTCCCCTCTGTTTTATCACCTTTTCAGCTACTTTTAATATTTTCTTTAGATTTTTTGAAGAAACTATTATTTGTTCCATTTATCTGATTTCTCCTTAAAGATAGCACAAATTTAAATTGAATCAAGATTAACCTGAAATTGACAGAAATTGAAAGATTTGTTATGTCTTGCTCAGGGAGGATTAGCTAAAATTAGCTAATTCGATGATCTTTAAAAATAGAAAAAAGGAAGTGGATAAAACGAATTTTAGAAACTTGACTGACGAAGAAAAAGAATTCTATTTGCTTCACGGAGAAGAAATCTTCAAGTTAACGCAGAAAAACAGAAAGGTAATGCGATATCAATTCGATAATTGGAATCAAATTAAAGAATTTAGAAAAAAGAACAAATATTATTATGATAAATAAAAAAAGATTTATAACTATTGGAACTGTATTTTTGCTTTTGTTAGTCCTTGAAGGAGAATCTGACAAAGTTTGCCAATACTACTCAGTTCCCAAAGGCGGAAAGCAATGGCCCGTTGATAAAATCCGAGAGCTTTTGTCGAGTGGAAGAAGCATTGGAGAGCTGATTCAAAAATAAATTAAAACCATCCCGAGGGAAATAGCCACTCGGGATTTTTTTATTCAAAATTTGACAAAAATTAGAAGATTTGTTATGTCCTGCTCAGGGAGGATTAGCTAAAATTAGCTAATTCGATGATCTTTAAAAACTAGGGAAAAGGTGATAAATAAATGAGTGAAGCAAAATCGTATTTTCAAAAACAAGATATAATGCTCGAAAGAAAAATGAAATTGTACTTATTTCTGACTGGATTAGCTTGTTTCTTCTTTGGATTTGGCATTTCTGCTTTGTTTTATTTCTTGTTGTTTCCTCCTCCAAAATCGGGAATGTTTATTGTGAGGTGATTTCGTGGCAAAAAGAAGAGAAGTATTAGTGAGTTAATAAATACAATAGAAAACTCTTTACTTTAAGTACTTCAATTTCCTATTTTTTGAAGTGCTTTTTTATTTAAAATTTGACAAAAAGTAAAAGAATTGTAATATTCAATCTCAGTAAGGTTTAAAAAATAAATTATTAAGGAAGGAAGTTAATGGTTAAAAAGATAATTGAAAGAAGGCTTGAACAAATAAAAGGTATTATTAATAGAACTTTTGAGCTTATCGGAATTGAAAACGGAGAATTAAAAATAGAAGACTTAACCAATACAAGAAAAAAACTTGAAGATGGATTAAAAGAAGCGATTAGAACAAAGAATGAAAAAATGAAAATGTCTGTCCTTTGTAGTCTTCAACTCATCCTTTTTTTACTCGGAAAAAAGGAGGCGGCGCAAGAATTAAGCTCTGAGGCACAAAGGGAATACCCGAGCGAGACTTCAGCAGAAGAAATTCTTTCAAAATGGGGAGATGAAGATACAAAGAAGTATCAAATGAAAAGCATAAAAAAAGAATTAAAAGCCCTGTTCGGTAGGTTAAGATATCGAAAGGCTAGGAAAATTAAAGCTCAATTAACTCAATTAGATTTTATATAATCAAGGTAAGATGCCTTGATTTTTTTATTTAAAATTTGACAAAAAGTAAAAGAATTGTTATGTTTTAGGCATAAAAAAAAAGATCTTTAAAATTAAAAAATGGAGGTTGAGGTAAATATGGGAAATAAAGATAATGAATTTATAGAAATAACATTTCACGGACGCGGGGGCCAAACATCGGTTACTGCAAGCGAGTTGCTAGCGGAATTAGCGTTCGAAAGAGGATTTAAAGATGTATTAGCAATTCCGATTATAGGCGCCGAAAGAAGAGGCGCTCCTGTACAGGCGTTTACTAAACTATCGAAAGACAAAACTATTAAAACATACGATAGCGTAACTAACCCAGATTACATACTAATTTTTGACTTGTCTTTGTTAAAAATTCCAAGAATTAAAGCGAATATAAAAGAAGGAGTTACGCTTATAGCAGATAGCGATAAACCGCTTAATACAAACGAACTACCTAAAAATATTAAAATATATATCGTTGACGCCACGGGTATTTGTATTAAAAGAGAATTTATGCACGAGAACGGTCCAATATTAAACATTCCGATGCTGGGAGCATTTGGAAAGATTACTGGATTTTATGATCTTAAAGTCATGGAAAAAGTAATTAGAAAAAAATTTGGAAAAAACTTGGAAAAAAATATGATCGTGGCGGAAGACGCTTACGAAACCGTTAGGGAAGTAAAGATCTAATGCGCTTCATTTTCTTTAGTTAAAATTGAAGCGTTTTTTTATTTTCAAAAACTTGACAAAAATTTTTAAAATGTTAGATTTAAAATACAAAAATTTAACAAAAATAGTAAATTAAAAATTTAAAAGGGATGAAAAAAATGAGTGATGAAGAGAAAAAAATTATTGAGGATGCACAAAAATTATATAACCAAGGAAAATGGATTGAAGCAATTAATCTATTAGAAACTCTTACAACTCAAAATGAAGAGGAAATTGCAGTAAAACACAGGATAGAGGCGTGGTGTTATTATTACATTGCAATAACAATAAAAGGAGAGGAATCTTTAAAATTAGAAAACCTTGAAAAGTCAGAAGAATACTTCAGGTTAGCTTTAGTTGGTTCTAAAAAAGAAGAAACAATAATTTCTGCATTAAATGGTTTAGTTTTAGTGCTTTGGATTTTAGGCAACAAAGAAGAGGCCTGGAAAATAAGTGACGAAGCAATTAGAAGATTTAAAATAGAAGCTTCCGTCTGGAATACTAGAAGTATTCTTGCTAGATGGGCAAAAGACTTTAAAAAAGCAATAGAAGTTTGTGAAAAGGTCTACGAAACAGCAAAGAAAGTTAAAGATTATCGAACCGCAGGACATGGAAAGTCAAATAAAGCCAGTGTCTATTTGGAATTACACAATAAAAAGGAAGCATTAAAGGAATACTTAGAGGCTGAACAAATGTACTTAAAAGACGGTAAGAGTGACTTCCATTTAGAGAATGTAAGGAAAAAAATTAAAGAATTAAATAATTGAATAATTTTATTAAAAACGTTTCATTTTTTTATTTTTTGTTGAAGCGTTTTTTTTTATTTCAATATCGGTTTGCGAATTTGCCAAAAATAAAATTTAATGTATAATATCATATTATGGCAGAAAAATTCTTCTTAATTGAAGGTGGAAAGCCCTTAAAGGGTGAGGTTAAAATTTCTGGATATAAAAATTCAGCCGGCGCCTGTCTGGCGGCGGCTTTATTAAGCGAGCAACCTTCGGTAATTGATAATTTACCTTTGGTTTCTGACGTTTTAGACCAAATCGAAATTTTAAAGAAAATGGGGGCTGAAATTAAATGGTTGGAAAAAAATAAAATAAAAATAAATCCAGTAAATATTAGTCCAGAAAGAATTCCAATGGATTTGTTTGAAAAAATGAGAGTCTCGGTTTTGCTGATCGGACCTCTTTTAGCCAGATTCAAAAAATTTAAAGTTCCTCACCCTGGCGGAGACAGAATTGGTTTAAGACCAATCTCTGCCCATTTGGAAGCCCTAAAAGATTTTGGGGTCAAAATTGAAGAAAAAAATGGTTTTTATTTCTTTGAAGCTCCTCAGAATCTGGAAGGTAAAAAGATTATTCTTAAAGAATTTTCGGTTACAGCCACCGAAAATATTATGATGTTGGCGGCTTTGAGCAAAGGAAAAACAATCATTGAGATTGCTGCCACCGAACCCCAGGTTCAGGATCTAGGTAATTTTTTAAAGAAAATGGGGCTGAAAATTGAAGGAATAGGAACTCATACAATTGAAATTGAAGGAAAAGAAAAGTTATCTGGAAGAGAGTACTCCATCTGCCCTGACCTTTTGGAAGCTGGCACTTTTTTAATTGCTATAGCCTTAACTAATGGAGAAGGAAAAATAAAAAATATTAATCCAAATCATCTAACTTTCTTTTTAGAAAAATTGAGAGAAATTGGAGTTAATTTTGAAGTTAAAAACCAAGAAATTTTAGTTAAAAAATCAAAGGGGTTTAAACCAGCCAGAATTCAGGTTTTACCTTATCCCGGTTTTCCAACTGATTTACAACCACAAACCTCGGTTTTACTAACCCAGGCCGAAGGGAAATCTTTAATTCATGACCCTCTGTACGAAAATCGATTTCAGCATCTTCAGGAATTAAGAAAAATGGGGGCTGATATTGAAATCACTGACCCTCATCGAGCTTTAGTTTTTGGGAAAAAGAAATTAATTGGCAGTAAAATAAATGCCTCAGATATAAGGTCAGGTGCGGCTTTGGTTTTAGCCGGACTGATAGCTGAAGGTGAAACTTTAGTTAATGAAATTTCTCAGATTGAAAGAGGTTATGAAAAATTTGATGAGAAATTAAGAAAATTGGGGGCGAATATCAAAAAACTGAGTAACTAAATAGTTTTAACCAGATTAAAAGCTTTGAGATTCAATTCCAGATATTTTTCTGGAATTATTTTTTTAATTGCTTCTAAAATAGATTCAGGTTTTAAAGGGATAAATTTTTTGAAACTAGCTAAACTTACTAAATAGATTCCGGCTAAAACGTCTTTTCCTAATTTTTCCTGGCAAATTTTCGAGGCTTCAATCAAAATCAATTTTTCTTTCATTTGGCTCAGGAGTTGTAAGGTTTTTTCTCTAGAAAACTCAGTACCTAAAATTGGAACAAAATAATCATTAACCAAAAAATTTGTTTTTTCGTTAGCAAAATAAAGTCCTCTTAAAGCTTCTTGAAGTTCCAAACCCAAAACCAAATCTCCTTTTCCTTTGGAAACCAAAGGAGAAAAAATATTTTCTCCAAACCTGATGTGAACCTCAACTGAACCACCTCTTTGCGATAAACCATGGAGTTCTGAGGTTTTAAAATCATAACCTTCCAGTATTGCCGCTTCAGCTAAAATCTGTAAAAGGGTAATTTGACCCTGTCCGCCAACGCCAAAAATTACTATATTAAAATCTTTTGTCATACTTTTTTGTTTTTATTTAACGAATATGCAAGGTCTTCTGGCAATAATTACTGAAACTTCGTCTTTTGCTAAAAATTCTTTAACTGTTTTTGAAAATTCTGCTTGATTGCCAGGGTCAATAATTTTCCAATTTTTCACTCCACAAGCAGAAACTACCTCTTCTATTTTTATTATATTTCCTGGATGGGGCTGATGACCAGTCATAGCAGTAGTGAGATTATTAAGAATGATAATCAAAGGATTTGATTTATTAAAAACCGTGTTGATTAAAGCCGGAATACCAGCATGAAAGAAAGTTGAATCGCCAATAAAAGTGATTAATTTTTGCCTGCTTACCTTTTTAATTCCATGAGCAATACCGATTGAAGAACCCATGCAAGAAAGATAATCTTGAATCTTAAGTGGTGGTCGGCCAAAAAGCATATAGCAACCAATATCGCCTCCAAAAATCACTTCTTTAGGATTAACCGCTTTTTCAATGGCCGAAATTACTAACCAATAAGGACAACCTGGGCAGAGCCGAGGAAAACGTTTGGGAATTGGGATTTGAGATTTAGCATCGGGCAACTGATATTTGGTATTAGTAAATTTAGCCAGAGCTAAAGTCACAATTTCTGGTTTTAATTCTCCGACTTCGGGAATTAATGCTTTGCCAATGATTTTCAGTTTTGGATTAACATCTTTTGCCAATCTTTGGATTTCTCTTTCCAAATAAGGTTCTAATTCTTCAACAATTAGAATTTCTTTTAGTGGTTGAATAAATTTTTGAATTTTCTTTTCTGGTAAAGGATAAAAAAATCCTATTTTTAGAACCGGTAATTGTAAGTTCAATTCTTTTAAGGCTTCCATCACATATAAATAGGAGATACCCGATGTAATAATTCCTAATTGACTGTTAACTTTTGACTGTTGACTATTGACAGAATTAATTGGCGATTTTTCTGAAAATTCTTTGATTTTTTCTATCTTTTCCAAAAGCTCTTTTTTCATTTCTAAAACTCTCGGCGGCATCGTCACCCATTTTTGGGGGTCTTTAATAAACTGGCCTTTATTTAAATTGGCAATTGGTAATTTTAAATCTGAAATTTCCACGACCATTCTTTGATGAGCAACTCTAGTGGTAGTTCTGACCATTATCGGAATTTTGAATTTTTCTGAAATTTGAAAGGCTAATTTAGTAAAATCTTTGGCTTCTTGGGAATCAGAGGGTTCTAAAGTCGGAATATGGGCTAAATAAGAATAAGCTCTGGAGTTTTGTTCAGATTGAGCTGAACTCCAACAACTAGAATCATCAGCCACAATTAAAACTAAAGTACCTTTCATTCCGGTATACATTGCTGGAATCAATGCCTCAATACAAACATTCAAGCCAAAATGCTTCATTGCTGCCAGAGATTCTAAACCGCAAAAACTGGCTCCGATTGCTCCTTCCAAAGCCACTTTTTCATTAGTTGAATATTCAAAGTGAAAATTAGGAATTCTATCTTTGGAATTTTGAATTGCAAAAAAAATATTTCCGATTTCTGAAGCCGGGGTGCCAGGATAGGTGGAAACAAAATCAACTCCGGACTCCAAAGCTCCTCTGACTATAGCTTCATTTCCTAAAAAAATAATTTTTTTACCAGGTTTATTTAACAAATATTCTTCCATATATTATTTATTATTCCACGGTCACTGACTTTGCCAAGTTTCTGGGTTTATCAACGTCGTGACCTAGTAAAACTGCCATATAATAGGCAAAAAGATGCAAGGGAATAATTGATAGAAGAGGTGTTAACATTTCCAAGGTTTTGGGAATGAAAATTACATCATCAGCTACTCTTTTAATCTCTTCATTACCCTCGGTGGCGATGGCAATAACTGGTCCTCCCCTGGCTTTGATTTCTTCAATATTAGAAATCATTTTTTCATAAACCGAATCTGAAGGCGAAATCGCTATGGTCGGGAAATTCTCGTCAACTAAAGCCAGAGGCCCGTGTTTTAACTCACCGCCAGCCACCCCTTCTGAATGTAAATAAGATATTTCTTTTAATTTTAAAGCTCCTTCTAAAGCAATTGGGAAATTATACTTCCTGCCAATAAACCAGAAGTTTTTGTAATCTTTGTATTTTTCAGCTAATTTTTGAATTTCCGGAGCTAAACTCAAAACTTTTTTAGCCAAATCCGGAATCTTAGCTAATTCCGAGACAATTCTTTTTCCCATCACCAGAGACATTTCTCTTTGTCTGCCAAAATAAACTGTCAGCATGGCTAAAATCGATAATTGACTCAAAAAGGCCTTGGTTGAGGCAACAGCCACTTCCGGTCCGGAACGAGTATAAATTCCGGCCTCGGTTTCTCTGGCTTGGGAAGAACCAACGACATTGGTAATTCCTAAAGTCAAAATTCCTTTCTTTTTCATTTCTCTTAAAGCAGCCAGAGTATCAGCTGTTTCTCCAGATTGGGAGACAAAAATGGCAACTGTCTTTTTGTCTAAAATTGGTGCCCGGTAACGAAATTCTGAAGCCAAATCAACCTGGGTCGGGATTTTAGCATATTCTTCAAGCATGTACTTGCCTATCATGGTGGCAAAATGGGAAGTTCCGCAGGCAATCAAAATCAATTTTTCAATTTCTTTCAATTTCCCGGAGACCGATTCTAACCCACCTAATTTTACTGAACCTTCTTCAATTAACAATCTTCCTCTAATAGCATTGCTAATTGTCCCGGGTTCCTCCATTATTTCTTTTAACATAAAATGAGGATAGCCTCCTTTTTCTGCTTCTCCTAATTCTAATTCTAAAAGCTGGGGAGTTTTTTCTTTTAAAATAAAAATATCATCGGGAGTAATGGTGGCAATTTCATAATCATCCAAAATAATAATTTTTCTGGTATAAGGAGCAATGGCAATAGGGTCTGAAGCAATAACGTATTCATTATCATTGGTTCCGATTAAAAGTGGGCTGGAAACTCTGGCAGCCACAATTTTATAAGGGTCTTTTTTTGAAATTATTAATAAGCCGTAAGCTCCTCTGACTTCACTTAAGGCTTTTCTGACTGCCGTTTCTAATTTTCCGTCAAAATATTTCTCAATTAAATGAGCAACAACTTCAGTATCGGTTTCGGAAGAAAATTTATGACCTTCTTTAATTAGTTTTTCTTTCAATTCTTGATAGTTCTCAATAATCCCATTGTGAACCAAAAAAATATTTCCCGAGCAATCTTGATGAGGATGGGCATTGGCTTCGGTTACGCCGCCATGGGTTGCCCATCTTATATGACCCAAGCCCCAGTTTCCTTTCAAGGTTTTTCCTTCCAACCTCTTTTCTAAATTTTCCAATTTTCCTACTGCTTTCACTGAAGCAAAATTTTCGCCGTCGCCAATTATAACACCGCTGGAATCATATCCGCCATAACTTTGACGTCTTAAGCCATCCATTATAATTGGTAAGGCTTCTTTTTTACCGATGTAACCTGAAACTCGGCACATTTTAGATAACAAAATTAATTAATTTCCCGGGGACGAAAATGACTTTTTTAATTTCTTTGCCTGATACCCATTTTTGCACTTTTTTACTTAAAATAGCAAGTTCCTTGGCTTTTTCTTCAGAGACAGCTACTTCCACCTCTATTTTGTCCCTTACTCTTCCATTAACCTGAATAATTAAAGTAATTATTTCCTCTTTGGCTAATTTTGCTTCATATCTGGGCCACTTTTGATTATGAATTGAATCTTTGAATCCTAATTGATGCCAAAGCTCTTCAGTCAGATGGGGAGCAAAAGGAGCCAAAAGAATCAACATCCTTTCAATCACATCTCTGCCAATTTCTTTTTTATTTTCTGAGCCAAAATTTATAAATTCCATAAAAGCAGCGATGGCAGTATTAAATTTCATTTTCTCTAAATCCTCATCAATTTTTTTGCTAAGTTTATGAATCTCCCTTATTGTTCTTTTAGAGCTTTCTAAATTATCAATACAATCTAAAACCAATTTCCAGGCTTTATTTAAAAAGCGATTAACTCCTTTCATTCCCCGGGTACTCCAGGCTATTGTTTGATTAAAAGGTCCCATAAACATTTCGTAAACCCTAAGGGTATCAGCACCATATTCTTTGACAATGTCATCAGGATTAATGACGTTGCCAAAAGATTTTGACATCTTTCTGCCATCTTCAGCTAAAATCATTCCATGGGAAGTTCTTTTTTGATATGGTTCTGGAGTGGGAGCAATTCCAATATCATAGAGGAATTTATAAATAAATCGAGAATACAATAAATGCAGAGTAGTATGTTCCATTCCGCCATTATACCAATCAACCGGCAACCAGTATTTTAATTTTCTTTGAGAAGCTAACTCTTTATTATTTTCTGGGTCGCAATAACGCATATAATACCAATTAGAACCGGCCCAATTGGGCATAGTATCGGTTTCTCTTTTTGCCGCACCCCCGCATTTTGGACATTTGGTCTCGACCCATTCTTTTATATTTGCCAAGGGTGATTCACCGCTTCCGCTCGGCTGGTATTTTTCCACATAGGGAAGTTCAACTGGTAAATCATTTTCTGGCACCGGTACTGAGCCGCATTTTTGGCAATAAATAATCGGGATTGGTTCTCCCCAATAATGTTGTCTGGAAAAAACCCAATCTCTCAGTTTGTATTTAACTGATTTTCTTCCTGCTTTCTTTTTTTCTAACCATTGAGTAATTTTTTTTATCGCATCTTTGGAATTTAAACCAGAAAATTTCCCGGAATTAATCAATTTTCCATAATCGGTGAAAGCTTCTCTTGAAATATCTCCGCCAGAAATAACTTCTCTTATTTCTAATCCATGTTTTTTAGCAAAATCATAATCTCTTTTATCATGGGCCGGAACAACCATTACCGCCCCCCCACCATAAGTTCCAATAACATAATCTACCACCCAAACCGGAATTTCTTCATTATTTACTGGATTGCTGGCATAAATCTCCTTTAAACGAACACCTGTTCTTATTTTTTCCAATTGTGTTCTTTCAAATTCAGTTTTTTGCTCAGTTTCCTTTATGTATTTTTCAACTTCTGGCCAATTTTTAATTTTCGATTTACAATTTTCAATAATTTTATTTTCCGGAGCCAAAACAATAGCTGTCACTCCAAAGATAGTATCGGCCCTGGTAGTAAAAACTTCTATTTCCGATTCACAATCTGCAATTTTAAATTTTATATCTGTGCCATAACTCCTTCCAATCCAATTTATCTGCTGAATTTTTATTTTTTCTAAAAAATCCATTTTTTTCAAATCATCAATTAATCTATCAGCATATTTCGTAATTTTAAACATCCATTGTTTAAGTTTTCTTTGGATAACTTTTTCTCCGCATCTTTCATGTTTCCCATCGATTACTTCTTCATCTGCTAATCCAATTTTGCATCTTGGGCACCAATTAATTGGAATTTCCGCCTGGTAAGCTAATCCTTTTTTAAAGAGTTGTAAAAAAATCCACTGGGTCCATTTATAGTATTTTAGGTCAGTAGTATCAATTTCTCTCGACCAATCAAAAGAAAGTCCTAAACTTTTCATTTGTCTTTTAAAATTAGCAATATTTTTATCAGTTGCCACTCTGGGATGGATTCCGGTTCTGATAGCATAGTTTTCAGTTGGCAAACCAAAAGCATCCCAACCCATAGGATACAAAACATTAAAACCCTTCATTCTTTTTTTTCGAGCTATGGCATCGAGGGCGGAATAACTTCGACAATGTCCAACATGTAATCCCTCACCCGAAGGATAAGGAAATTCGACTAAAATATATTTTTTGGGCTTTTTAGAGAAATTTTCAGCCTGATAAAAATTGTTTTCTTCCCAGAAATTCTGCCATTTCTTCTCGATTTTTTGAGGATTATAAGATTCCATTTTATTTTCAATCTTATCACAATAAAGGTAATTTTTAAAGAGAAAATTTCTCGATATAATTAAAAAATATCTCAATAAATATTGGAAATGTTTTCAGTAAAATTAGATTCTAAAGAGTTTTTTGGCGTTTTTTGTAGTGATTTCAGCTAATTCTTCGAGGCTGATTTTTTTTATCTCGGCTATAGTTTGGGCAATGTATTTCACGAAAATAGGTTCGTTTCGTTCTTTATTAGCTTGAGGCGGTGCTAAGTAAGGACAATCTGTTTCTATTAATAATTTTTCTAAAGGAGTGTTTTTTATCAGTTCTTCAAAATTAACTCCTTCGATTTTTTTGTAGATAATTCCGTTAAATCCAATATAATAACCGAATCCTAAATATTTTTTAAGTTCATCTAGGCTCCCAACAAAGCTGTGGGCGACAGCTTTCTTTGACTTTATGCTTGGATTTTTTTCTAAAAATTCAATTAAATCAGGATGAGCCATTCGGCAGTGAAAAATTACTGGCAAATTAAGTTCTCGGGCTAATTCTAACTCTTGGCAGAGAACTGTTCTCTGCTTTTCTTTAAATAATTCCAGTTTTCTTTTTGTTTTCGGTTTCCAATAGTAATCTAAACCAATTTCACCCATTGCTATGACTTTCTTTGACTGACTTAGTTTTTTGTATTTTTGGTAATCAAATTCCTTTTCAAAATGGCTTCCTTCTGATTCGTCAATCTTCATTTTCACCAATCCAGTGTCTAGGTTTATTGGATGAAGTCCGATGGAAGAAAAAACTCCTTTTTCATATTTTTGAGCGATTTCAACCGCCTTTTTTGAAGTTTCAAAATTTGTCCCAACATTTATCATCCAAATATTATTTTCCAAACTCCTTTTTATAACTTTTTCTCTGTCTATATTAAAAGCGTTGAAATTCAAATGAGAATGAGTATCAATAATCATAAAATTATTTTATCACAAAAAAAAGGGGAAGTCTTAATGACTTCCCATATTTAAAATAAGAAGATATGTTTTTCTATTGCTTTTTGTATTTCCCCTAAATTATATTTTAGACCTTCTCTCTTTTCCTGTGGTAAATTTTTTCCTCGCAACTTACCCTCGATTGCAAGTTTGTTCTCGCACAACTTGCAATACTTACTAAAAAACTCTTCTAATCTTGGGTTTAATTCATCCAATTTTTTTTCACCCCCTTTTTATTTTTTAAGGAACTATAAATTAAACCTCCCAAGTTTTGGTTGGGAGGTCATGTTTTATATTTATTTTTTTTAAAATTTCAGCGTGCTAAATCTCCCAACCAGAATCGGTCAATTAAAAGAACCAAAATTAAATTGGTTAGAAGATTTTCTATATTATTTTTCTTTTTTTCCGGCATTTTTTTTAACTTGTTAACTGTTTTTATTTAAATAGCAAAACCAAGAAATCTTGTCAAGAGCTCCTTGGAAATAAGAGTTTAGTTTTTTCAATCTCGGTTCCCGGTTTAATATTAGTCCAACTATCTTTTTAAAAATAAAAAAATCCCAGAAAAAGCAAAGTTGGGATTTAGAAAAAAATTTTATTACTCATTCAAAGATTTAACGGTTAAAGGTTCTTTTCTTTCATCAAATTCAATTCTTTTACATTTTATTATTTGCATCCTTTTATTTTTAGCTAAATCTTCTATTTTTTTCATCTCGTCTTTTGATATTTTCGTTCCTGCCTCACAAAGGAAACTAATAATATCGCTGACTACAGTCTTTTGTAAGGCTACAATTCCATCGTCAGAAATCATCACAGCATGTCTCACTTTACTGTCTTTTCCAAATAACGTAGTATATGCATCTAACATCTCTTTAACACTATCGAAAACTAATCTCATAAAATCACCATTCTTTTATTTTTGTTTTTTAAATTTTCTATTCCCAACATATCATATCTCTTTTAAAAGTCAAGAATAAAAAAAACGGTGCTTATTATATTAATTAAAGCACCTTATTTATAATTATTTTTTGGGAGGATAGAATTCCTTCGACTCATCCTTCCATTCTTCTGGTAAGTCGTCTCCGGAATTTATCCACTCTAGAAACAACTCAATCGTATCTTTCTTTTCGTTATTCCTATTTTTTTCATTATTCATATTTTTTCACTTTTTAAAGATCTATAATTTATTTTTAATTTGGCTTTCGGTTATTTATATCTAAACAACAAAAGGTCAAGTCAAAAAATAAAACCTCCCAGCTTGGCTGGGAGGTTTAGATATCAGAATAAAGCTTATCTATTAGTTTTTTCCTTAAAATGCACAAAATCTCCCAGCCGACGAGAGGTTAGTAATAGATTTAGTAGTAAAGCTGAAAGATTTCTAAAATTCATATTTTTAATTCTGCTTTAAATATAACAAAACAAAATATATTGTCAAGTTTTTTTAGTTAGTTTAGTTCAATTTAGGAAAAAGAGGTTTACCTTTTTCTATATTAAAGAGACATTCTTTATCGCTTACTCTTATTCCGAGCTGACACAAAATCTTCTCTGAAGTTTCGGGTAAAAATGGCTGAAGAAGTTTGGCGATATTAGCTAGAGTAAAAACTAAATCATTAATTATTAATGATTGTCTGTCTGACTTTTCCCAGGGTCGCTCCTTCTCAATATATCTATCGCAAAAACTAATTAAATTCCAAATTGAACTTAGAACTTCATTGAATTTAAACTCATCCAATGCTTTTTTATATTTTTCCCCGGTGTCATTAATTTCTTTTTGAAGCTCTTGGTTAGTAATCATTGCTTTGGGTTTTTGAGTTATATTAATGACCCTAGCTAGTAAATTTCCCAAACCTGCTGATAAATCAGAGTTATATCTTTTCTCAAATTTTTCATAGGTAAAATCTCCATCTTCAGTCGGTGGAATTTCTCTTAAAAGAAAATATCTAACTGCATCAGTGCCATATTTTTTAACCAATTCAAAAGGGTCAATAATATTTCCTAAAGATTTGGAAATTTTTTGACCACCGACAGTAATAAACCCGTGGACAAATATAATTTTAGGGAATGGCAAACCAAGCGAAAGAAGCATACCAGGCCAAATTGTAGCATGAAATCTTAATATATCTTTTCCGATACAGTGAATATCAGCTGGCCAATATTTTTTAAAATTTTTGCTTTCCCTGGCATAATCGAGAGCAGAAATGTAATTCAAAAGTGCATCAGTCCAGACATATATAGTTTGGCTTTTATCATCAGGTACCGGAATTCCCCATTTTAAATCTTTCCTCAGCCGAGAAAAGCTGATATCCCCTAGTCCCTGGTTAATGAAACTCAATATCTCATTTTTTCGGCTCGCAGGAATAATACGAATTTTATCTTTTGTTATTAATTCTTCTATTTCTTCTTGATATCTAGAAAGTCTGAAAAAATAATTTTCTTCTTTAATTAACTCTGGTTCTTTTTGGTGAATAGCACATTTGCCATTTACTAAATCTTTTTTAGTAATAAATGCCTCACAACCAGAACAATACAAACCCCAGTATTTCTTTTTATAGATATCTCCTTTTTCTTTTAATTTTAACCAAACCTTTCTTACTGAAGGCCAATGTTTTTTCTGGTCGGTTGTCCGAATAAAATAATCGTTAGAAAGATTTAAGCTTTTCTTTAATTGTTTATATTTTTTAGAAATTTCATCGCAAAATTTTTTCGGAGACTTCCCAATTTTGGCTGCAGCCTTGGCAATCTTAATACCATGCTCGTCTGTGCCGGTTAAAAAGAAAACATCTTTCCCTAAAAATCGCTGATATCGAGCGATAACATCAGCTTGAATTGATTCTAAAGCAAACCCTATATGAGGAGGGGCGTTGGTATAAGCTATACTGGTCGTAATATAAAATTTTTTCTTCTCTTTTAACATAATTTTAAAAGGAGGATTAAACCTCCTTTTTATCTTATCATAAAATTAGCTTGAATTGAATTCTGTTTATTCTTCTCTTTCTTTTTTCAGAAAATCCCTTAAAAACTCATAAATTACTCCGGTTAAAGGGATGGCTAAAATTGCTCCTAAAATTCCCCAAAGTTTTCCTCCAATCATCAAAGAGATTAATACCAAAACCGAGGGCAGACCAATAAATTTTTTACTTAAAATTGGAACTAAAATATTGCCTTCAATTTGTTGAATCAAAATAAAAGCAATTAAAATAAAAACAGCTTTTAACCAGGAATCCAAAGAGGAAAAAATGACGATAATGGCTCCGGCAATTATTGGACCTATAATCGGGATGATATCTAAAATGCCGGCTAAGAATCCGAAAGAAACAGCGTATTTGATATTAAAAATATAGCAGGTCAATAAAGAAAAGAAGCCGACAAAAACAGAAGACAAAATTTTCACTCCAAACCAGCCAGAAACTTTGTTTTGGCATCTTTCCCAAAGGTCTAAAACATAGCTTTCATATTTTTTTGGGAAAATCAAAACAAAAGCTTTTTCCATCCCTTTTTCTTCCAAAGAAAGAAAAATGGCTAAAGTAAAAATGCTAATGGTAGAAAAAATACCGCCAAAAATTGAAAAGACAGCACTAAAAATATTAGAAGAAACCTTAATTAACCAATCTTGAATTGCTTTAGTAAAAGTTTCAAAACTTTCAAAAGCTTCCAAGCCCAGACTCTTCAAGGGTGGTGCTATTTTCTCAAAATATTGTGGGAAGAATTGAGTGAATTGTTGAATTTCGGAAACAAAAAAGGGAGCAATTAAATAAATTAAAAAGCCAAAAATTCCAAAAATAGCAAAGTAGATTAAAATTGTGGCCAAAGAACGGGGTATCTTTTTTCTTTGTAAAAAATCAATTACAGGATTTAACAAAAGTGAAATAATTAAAGCAAAAATAAACCAAACTAAAATGTCTCTTATTAAATAAAGGAAATAAAAGACGAAAATAGAAAGGGAGATTTTAAAAATCGTTCCCCAAGACACATCTAAAACTTTATTTTCTTCGTCCATAATAGTTATAATGTTAAAATTTTTTCGAATTTTTCTTTATCCTTAAAGGGTCCAATCAAGGCTAAATTCAATTTTTCTGGTTTAAAAATCTCTTTGGCTACTTTTAAAATATCCTCTTTTTTAATTTTATCAATTTTAGCAAAAATTTCCTTTTGGGTAAAAATCCTTTTTTCTAAAATTTCCTGACCACCGTAAAAGAAGGCTTGGGCATCAGAAGATTCTAATAAAATATTTGTTTTTCCTTTTATACAATCTTTGGCTTTTTTTAATTCCGACCCCGGGACAATTTGATTAGAAATTCTTTTATATTCTTTCAAAATAGAAGAAATTGCTTTTTCAATATTTTTATTATCAATGCCAGCTTGAGTTACTAAATAACCAGTGTCTGGGTTAGAATCAAAACTGGTGCTAACATAGTAAGCTATTCCCAATTTTGTCCTGATTGTTTCAAATAATCTTGAACTCATCATTCCTCCCAAAATTGTAGCCATAAGTTCTAAAGCATATCTTTTAGGATGAAATAAGTTATATCCTCTAACTCCGAGACATAAATGAGTTTGGTCTGTTTTTCTTGAATGTAAAAGACAAAGAGGTTTTTTTTGTTTCTCAATAACCTTTGGTTTTTCGATTGATTTTCCAATGTTTATTTTTGAAAAATATTTTTTTGCTTTTTGAATAGCTAAGGAATGATTTATTTTTCCGGTGATACAAATTAATGTATTTTGGCTTAGGTATTGTCTTCTCATATAATCAACTAATCTCTCTCGATTAATCTTGCTTACGCTTTCTTTTGTTCCGGCAATAGGCCAACCAGCTGGCTGATCTCCGTATAATAATTTTGACCATAAAGTTTGAATATGACTCATTGGGTTATCATAATACATATTAATTTCTTCAATAATCACTCCTTTTTCTTTTTTAATTTCTGTTTCTGGTAAAATTGAATTCAAAAAAATATCCGAAACCCAATCTAAAGCCAAATCTAAATGAATAGTATCGACTTTGGCGAAATATCCAGTGTAATCTTCCGAGGTGAAGGCATTGTAAATTCCGCCGATTCTATCTAAAGTTTCGGCAATGGCGATAGTCGAAGGTCTTTTTTTTGTTCCTTTAAAATACATATGCTCTAAAAAATGAGAGATACCGTTTATTTCTTTTCTTTCATACTTTGAGCCGGTTCCAACCAGAACCAAAACTGTAACTGTCTGAGTATTTTTTTGAGGAACAGTAAGAATTCTTAAGCCATTTTTGAGAGTAGTTTTTTTATACATTTAATTTTCCAATTTTTCTTTTAAAACTTTGATTAAATCTTCAATTTTTACTCTCTCTTGTTTCATTGTGTTGCGGTCGCGGACAGTTAAGTCGTCATGTTTTAAACTTTCGAAATCAATCGTTAGACAAAAAATCGTACCTATTTCATCCTGACGACGATAACGACGACCGATAGAACCTAATTCATCATATTGGCAGGTAAATATTGGTTTTAAAGCTTGATAAACTTCTTTGGCTTTTTTGACTAATTCTGATTTGTTTCTGACCAAAGGCAAAATAGCTGTCTTAATCGGAGCAATCCTTTTATCTAAATTAAGCAAAATTTCTAATTCTTTGGTTGCTTTCGTTGTTTTTGTTCTACCGCCTTTTATTTCCTGATAGGAATCGGAAAGAAACCCTAACATTAATCTATCAACTCCGACCGAGGTTTCAATAATGTGAGGGAAATATTTTTCCTTGGTTTCTTCATCATAATATTTCAAATCTTTGCCTGAATATTTTGAATGGTTAGATAAATCCCAATCACCTCGGTTATGAACTCCTTCAATTTCCTTCCAGCCAAAAGGGAATTTATACTCAATATCTATTTGTCTTTTGGCATAATGAGCTCTTTCTTTTTCCGGAATTTCCTGAATTCTTATGTTTTCTTTCTTAAAGCCAAAATTAGAATACCATTTTATTCTTTCTTCCTTCCAATAATCAAAAAATTTTGGAGCATCTTTGGGATGACAGAGCCATTGAAGTTCCATTTGTTCAAATTCTCTCATTCGAAAAAGAAAATCTTTGGGAGTAATCTCATTTCTGAAAGCTTTACCAATCTGGGCAATACCAAAAGGGATTTTCATTCTCATTGACTGCAAAACATTTTCAAAATTCATATATATTCCCTGACAGGTTTCAGCTCTTAAATAAGTCAAAGCTGCTTCATCCTCTAGCGGTCCGACAAAAGTTCTCATCATTAAATTAAATTTCCTTGGTTCAGTTAACTCACCTCCGCAATCCGGGCATTTATTCCCCGGCCCTTTATTAAAAAGGGCGGGGTCTTTTCTAAAACGGTGATGGCATTTTTTGCATTCAACCAATTCATCAGCAAAACCAGCGGTCAAGTGTCCTGATGCCTGCCAAACCTTCGGCGACATTAAAATTGCGGCATCCAAACCAACGATATTTTCATGAAATTTAGTCATCTCATCCCACCAGGCCTTTTTAATATTGTTTTTCATTTCCACTCCCAAAGGACCATAATCATAGCAAGAACCAAAACCGCCATAAATCTCAGAAGAAGGGAAGATAAATCCCCTTCTTTTAGCTAAAGAAATAATCTTTGACATTAAATCAGTCATTATCTCCATTCTAACTATTTTTGCGAAAAAAAAAAGAGGGTACTATTAAAGTAAAAGTACTCTCATTAAATAGGCTATCCCTTCTGATAAGCCATAAATCAGTTGGGATAGAATTACTAAGGTCACGGCCAATGCATATTCTCGTCGCTTCTTTAGAGCAAATATCAACAGTGGCAATAGAATCAATGCTGTTCCGACACCACCACTAAGAAAAACATAGAAAAGATCTTTGGGTGCTTTGGGTGCTTTTGTTATTTCAACCCAGAAAATCTTTATATTGAACGGAAATCCTGTACCTGTATCTAAAAGACTCCAGTGAATTACCCCATCTCCTCCTAATAGGAGGAGAATAAGTAAATGGGATATTTCATGCAAGAATAAAGAAAGAAGGAGTAGCGGAATAAAAAAGAAAAAATAGACTTTTAGTTTTTTTTCTCTTTCTTTCGTTTTTTATATCACCTCTTTTTAGAAGATATCACAATTTTAACTTATTGTCAAATAATTGGTTAATTTTTATTGAACTATGCCTTGGGAATCGCTCACTGTTGGGTCATCAGGCAAAGTGGTGTTGATGGCTGAAGCTGAAAATTCTATATTGGTCTGCGTCCAGGTATCAAAAGCTTCAATTTTAGCTGAACCTATGATTTCCGGCGTTGTACCTCGCTGAGCTTCTTTAGGAGTCAAAGTAATCTGGAAAGCCAGACTCGGGCCAGATTTTGACACTCCGCTGCCTCTTTCTAAATCTCCAACTGACCAGACAATTTCTCTTGATAAAGAGTCAAAAGAAAACTTCTGAGATGCATCCTCGGGAAAGATTTTACCGGTTAATTCAATATTATTTGGCAAAATAGCTTTGATTTTAACGTCTTTGACATCGGAATAATAATTTTTCACCTGCCACATTATGGTATAGCTTGTCGCTTCTCCGACCCGAGGCGGAATTGGTCCCAGGTTGCCAAAAACCTCGTCTTGAAAATAACCTTTTTGAACTATTTCTAACTTTGAGCTGATTTTGGTAATAAATTCTTCTTCAACCTGACTGATAAAAACCTTATTTTTTAAAGTTGGATTTTTAACATTGGCTAAATCATCATTTAATTTTATCCAGAAATCAACTTTTCCTTGCTCCATTGGGGCTAAATATTGGAGTTTGGGAACTTTGCGCCAGTCAAAAACAATAGAGTTATCTCCTGGCTCAAAGCTTCCCAAATCCGAACTCATTGTCTGAAAATTAAAAGCCTCTCCTTCCAATTTGTTAATCATAAATAAATTGGTTATTTCGTCTTCACCAACGTTTTTGAAATAGATTTCATAGTGAAGCCAGTCACCGGGAGAGGCCACATATTGGGGATTTCCATTGATTTCTTGTTCGACAAAAATCGAAGGTGTAATAATTTCCACCCCTTTTTCCGCTTCTTTTAATAAAATAAATTCGCCATCTTTCCAAAGACCAAGTTTGGCTCTAAAAACTCTGGCTTGTCCGATTTCACCCAAAAGCCGTCCGGAAATTTCAATTCTTCCTCCCTCAGATTTATTCAAAATTGGAATCTCCCACTCGGTTTTATCAATTGATTTTGGAGAAGACCTCAGAAATTCAAAACCAGAGGGATACTCAACCTGACATCTTAAACCAGTTAAAAAATAATCTAAATTGGAAAAATAATTTATCTGGAAGGTAAAATCTTTGCCAGCTGCAATTTTAGATGGTAAATCAAATTCAAAGGTCAATGGCACCGATTTAATCAGGGTGGTGAAACTGGTTGACGATTCGTACCTGGCTTTCAAATTTTTTGGCTGATAGCTTAGAAAAACCTGACTGGTTTTTCCTTCCTCTTCTTTTCCCAATAAGCGAAATTTAAAAGTAAAACTTTTTTCCTCACCGGGATAGATAGCTCCCCCCAACTGTTCAGTTGTTAAAACCTGTCTTTCAAAAAGGTTTTCATCCTTAATTGAATTTTCAGGCGGTATGAATATTAATTCCGGGTCTTCCAATCTGAAATTGCCGTTATTTTTATATTTAACAATATATTCAACTTCCTGAGCCAAGTTGGCCTCACTAGGCCCTAAAAGCTCCAATTTCAAAACATCTTTTGAAAAAATTCGGTTTCGCCAAACATAGAAAAAAAGTCCAATAAATAAAATGGTTAAAATAATTAAAAATCTAGAAATTCTTATTCTCATAAATAAACGATGAATATTTCTTAGAAATTATATCTAAATATTTTAAATGGTCATTTTCAACCTTTAATTTCGATAATATCTGCCAATCTTTTTCCAGAATCAATCTTAATATCTTGATTATTTCTGATGGAACAGCCAGGGCTTTTTTCGTTTTTAATAAACATTCCTGACAAATTACTCCTCCCTCTTTTTCGCTAAAGTAAATGTTTTCCGGTTTCAATATTTTTTGACAAATAGAACAGTTGTAGAGTTCGGGCTTGTATCCCAAAATTGAAACAAGATTCCAGAAAAAATAATGATAAATTAATTGTAGATTATAAATTTTAAATTGTAAATTGTTTAATTTCTGAAAAACTTCTAATATAAGTTGTAAAATTTTTTCTTCGGCTTCCTGGCCTCTAACAAAATTGTCTAAAACTTCAGCAATTTTATAGCCAATATTTAATCTTCTCAAATCTTTTCTTAGATTCTCAAATTTCTCAATTAAAATGGCATCGGTCAGGGTTTTGTAATTTTTCCCCTGAATAAATTCAATATCTGAAAGATAAAAAATTTCCATTCCCGACCTTAATTTTGAAGAAATTTTCCTTATTGCCTTTGCTAAAATTTCCAGTTTGCCAAAATCTTTGCTAAAAATGATGAATAACTGGTTACTTTCTCCACGGTCTTCTTTTTTAAAAATAAAACCCTCTGTCCGGTAATGAATGAACATTTAATGATTTATTTACTGGTTCATTTTTTCCCTAAAATACCTTTGGTTATCTTAATATCTTTGTCTATCTCGGCTCTTTCTTTATCGGTCTTGGCATAGTATCTTTGCTTCTCTAAGATTCCCAGAGCTTTCTCCGTTTTTCCTTTAGTAATAAAATCAGTTCCGCCAAAAATATTCTTAATTCTTTTTATTCTTTCTTCCCGAGGTAAATTAGTGGCTCCAAAAGCAGTATCGCTTCCTCCCCAGTTTCTCACTTCCTCTCCTTTAAGATAAGGTTTTCCGCCGAAAATTGAGGTATCTTTTGGTTTTGCTGGCGGTGTTTTCTCTTTGAATGACTCTGGTCTGGGTTTTTGGGGTTGAATAGGCGGTCTGGGTCCGAATAATGGCATAAAATAAATTTTATTTTAATCTTTATTTCTATTTTTTTCGACCTTTTTAATTGCCAGCCATAATTGCTGACTTTCAATTTTTATTTCTTTTTCTACTTTAAATTTTTCCTTTTTACCGAATTTTAAATCTCTGGCTTTTGTCTCTTTCAGAATGTTCTCTTTATTTTTCAATAAAATATCATTCAGTTTTTTTTCAGCCATAAATTGGATTAAAATTTTATCTTTGGGCGTAAAACCGGCTATTTTTCTCATTTCCTGTAAATTTCTGATAATTTCTCTTAGTATTCCTTCCTCTTTTAATTCGGGAGTAATTTTGGTGTCTAATTCAATCATTCCTGCAAGAGTTTCTGTTGTCACCACCTCTTTCACATTCACTTCTTCTTTTATTAAACCCACTAATTCTTCTTCTAACTTCTTACTTCGTACTTCTAACTTCGGTAGGGGTTGACGAACCTTTATCCTTGCTTTCGCCCTTTCAGCCAAAGCTAGAGCAACTATTTCTCTGACTTTTTCCATTTTCTGATTCAAATTTTTATCAATAAGTTTTTTATTAACCTTTGGCCAATTCTCTAAGTGAACCGAACCTTTAATCTTTAATCTTGAATTTTGAATCTTCCCATAAATCTCTTCACTCAAAAATGGGACAAATGGCGCCATTAATTTACTTAAAGTCAAAAGGACAAAACTTAGAGTTTGCGAGGCCTCTTTCAACTCTTTTTCATTTTCCGGTCTTTGAAATCTTTTTCTTGACCTTCTAATATACCATAAAGAAAGGTTATCAATAACAAATTTCTCAATTGAGCGCGAGCTATTAGTTATATCATATTGGTCTAAAGAATCAGTGACTAATTTAATTAATTCATTTAATTTGGAAATAATCCATTTATCTAATTTATTCTGACTTCTCTTTAAACTCGTTTTACTGTCTAATTTCCCGTAGGTTTTTAAAAATAGATAACAATTCCATAAAGTAAAGAAAAATCTCTTGACTGCCTCCTCAATATCTTTTTCTGAAAATAATTTTGAATCGCCAGCTTGATTAATAGTGTAGAAATACCATCGGGTGGGATCGGCACCATATTTTTTAACAATATACCAGGGGTCAACAACATTGCCTTTAGACTTGGACATTTTCTCCCCTTTTTCATCCAAAACATGACTTAAAGAAATAACATTTTTATAAGCCGGGCCTCTCTCAAGCAAAGTTGAGATAGCCAGCATAGTATAAAACCAACCCCTTGTTTGGTCTATTGCTTCGGCAATATAATCGGCTGGGAATTGGATTTTTTTATCAATCAGATTTTTATTTTCAAAAGGATAATGATATTGAGCAAAGGGCATTGAACCTGAATCAAACCAACAATCAATTATTTCTTGAACCCTTTCCATTAATCCCTGGCATTTGGGGCAATAAAATTTGACCTCATCGATATAGGGTCGGTGAAAATCTAATTCCATTTTTTCATTAAAAGGCAGGGTTTTAAATTTAAGGTTCCTGAACTCTCCAATTCCAATTGTTTTTATTTCTTTCCTTTTTCTTCGTTCTAAAATTTCTTCAAGCGGAAATCCGGCTAAAGTCCCTTCTAAAATTGTTAAAGGGAGTTCATGAGAAACAATCAAGATATTTTTTCCCTGTTTTTTTTCATTAATTTTTTTAAAAAAATTATACATTCTTTTTCTGATTCCCAGTAAACTCTCTCCCTTGGGAATTTTAGTTGTCAAATAATTTTTCTTTTTTACCAGATAATCCCAGGCTAAAAAGGGATTCTGATAATTAAAAATTCCGACATTGTACTCTCTCAATCTTTTATCAAAAAATAATTTTGCTCCCAATTCTTTAGCCAGAATTTTGGCTGTTTGTTTTGTTCTTAATAAATCTGAACTAAAAATCAAATCAATTTTCTCTTCCTTTAATTCCTCAGCTATTTTCAAAACCTCTTTTTCTCCCTTTTTAGTCAAGGGGAAAGGAGTTTTCTCCGGCCAGGAACTGGCTAAATTTTTAACCTGTCTTAGAGAATGACCATGACGCACTATAAAATAATTATTTTTGGAAAACTGCTGGGATAGTAAATCATCAAGTGAACCCATTACTTCCAAATTACGGCAGGATTTACATTGCCAGACAGGTAAGGGTGTTCCCCAGTATCTTTCTCTGGATAGAGCCCAATCTCTGACCTCTCTTAACCACTCTCCAAATCTTCCTTTTTTTAGATGAGCTGGAATCCAATTGATTTTTTGATTATTTTCAATTAGCTCTTTTTTAACCTTGGTCACTCTGATAAACCAGCTCTTTTTGGCATAGTAAAGCAAAGGAGTATGACATCTCCAGCAGAAAGGATAATCGTGGAGATAAAGTTCTTCTTTAAAGAGCAGTCCTCGATTTTTTAAATCTTCAATAATTTTTGGGTCAGCCTCCTTAACGAACATCCCTGCCCATTTTTTAACCTCTAGTCGGAATTTCCCTTCCTCGTCCACCGTCAACAAAATCGGAAATTCAGGTAAGTTTTGAGTTTTGAGTTTTGAGTTTTGAGTTTTTACCGCTTCCATATCATCCTCACCAAAAGCAGGCGCAATATGGACGAGACCAGTTCCTTCTTCTAAAGAAACAAAATCAGCCGGAATTACTTTATAAGCAGTTTTTGAAGTATATTCCTCATCTATAGGATAGGGAGCTTCGTATCTCAAATTGACCAGATCTTTGCCTTTAAATTCTTCTAAAATTTCGCCTTTTACTCCAGATGTTTCCATTCTCTCTTTGGCTAAAATCAAAAACTCATTATCTATTTTCACCTTAGAATAATTAAGTTTTGGATTTATTGCTACTGCCACATTGCCAGGCAGAGTCCAGGGAGTAGTAGTCCAAACCAAAAGAGAAGAGTTTTTAAATTCCGGATTTAAAATTTTAAATTTAACATAGATGGCGGGTTCCTTAATTTTTTTGTAACCCTGAGCTACCTCATGACTAGAAAGAGCTGTTCCGCATCTCGGACAATAAGGAACGACTTTGAAATCCTGGTATAAAAGTCCTTTTTTCCAGATTTCTTTCAGAATCCACCAAACTGATTCAATGTAATTTTTTGTATAAGTAATATAGGGATTTTCCATGTCTAGCCAATAACCAATTCTTTCAGTTAGTTTTTCCCAATCTTTTTTATATTCCCAAACTGACTGTTGACATTCTTTGTTAAACTTTCCTATGCCATATTCTTCAATATCTTTTTTATTTTTCAACCCCAACTTTTTCTCAATTTGCAACTCAACTGGCAAACCATGAGTATCCCAGCCAGCTTTCCTTAAAACCTTAAATCCTCGCATTGTTTTGTAGCGGCAAATTATATCTTTAAAAATCCTGGCTAAAACATGATGAATTCCCGGTCTTCCATTAGCAGTCGGTGGTCCTTCGTAAAAGACAAAATTCCGAGATTTTGGACGTCTGCTAATCGATTTTTGAAAAATATTATTTTTTTTCCAAAATTTTAGGATGTTCTCTTCTTTTTTATAAAAATTAAAATTCTCCATATCGCTACTAGTAGAAATTAAAAAATTATTCTAATTTTTAACATTGGGTGGTCTAAATCTATAATAAAATATTTTCTGTTTTTTTCAAGTTTTTAATCTAAAATAAAAAACCCCTTACTTTATAAATGAGAATAAGGGGCCTTATTGACAGTTGTTCTTTCAAATCTGTTTCCCGTTTTCGTTTTCTATGAACGACCCACAATTTGGACAAAACTGTCCAAAAGGCGGCGTTAATTTCGCCCAACAATATTGACAGTAAACAGACTTAGGTTTTGGTCGTCTTTTGTGATGATGTCTTTTGTGATGACGAGTGATTATTTTACTAGGCGGTGCTTCTGGTTCAATTCTCAGATCTTCTTCATTTAGGTCCTGAAGACATCGTGGACAGTTATTGTGCGTATGTATCCATTCCAGTATGTGGTCCCGGTGCCCCAAGATGCCACAGAAAGGGCATTGTGCAACTATATCACTCTTTTTCACTTCTCCCCAACAAATAATGCATTTTTCGGTCAATGTCGCCGTGGATGGTACCATTACAGAAGGTGCTTCTTTCGCCACCTCTTGAGCAATAGGAGTAACTTCCCATGTTGCCTTAGGAACAATAGCTTCTTCAATTCTAGTGACCTCTTCAGGAGAAGTCTCTCTCACCGGAGTAATATGAGAAGTTTCCCATATTTCATTAATTCCAGTGACTCCTTCGGTCACGACTTTCTTTCTCCTCACATAGACTAGTGTCATCAAAAATATGAGCAATACTACACTGGCAATAATAGATAATGTCACTAGGAATATTCCGCCTCCATCTATTCCACCTTGAGTGGTTCCGCTTGGACTATTGGAAATAGCACTGTAGTTTGGAACCTCGTCATAGGCTTTAATAGCAAACCAATACTGAGTGCTAGTGTTTAACCCGATAATTAGGTGCGTCTCTTTGCTGCCGGCACTGAGAGGTATCCAAGACTGACTGTAAGTTGTGGCTGAAGTCCAGTTTGTTTTAGTTATTGGCCCTAATAGGGAGTATTTCACAATGTAGCCTGAAGCAGTCCCAATGTTTCCCTCGCTGCCTGACGCTGTCCAAGTCAAAGTAATTGAGGTATTCGTTGCATCGCTTGTAGTTAGGTCGGTCACCGCGGCAGGCGGTAGCGCGACAGGCGGTAGGTTTAGAGGTATTTCACCTCCACCTTGAGTGGTTCCGCTTGGACTATTGGAAATAGCACTGTAGTTTGGAACCTCGTCATAGGCTTTAATAGCAAACCAATACTGGGTGCTAGGGTTTAACCCGGTAATTAGATGTGTTTCTTTGTTATCTGCACTGAGAGGTAG
>Ga0315296_10000372_pt1 | contig 41311 bp, 34 predicted proteins | sample YL17G14_18_MG_FD_203921 | JGI IMG/M metagenome (GOLD analysis project Ga0315296, IMG submission 203921) | Sediment microbial communities from Yellowstone Lake, YNP, Wyoming, USA - YL17G14_18 | ecosystem: Environmental > Aquatic > Freshwater > Lake > Sediment | place: USA: Wyoming | collected... | reverse complement strand
AAGGCTCATGGAAAAACAATACACAAGAGAAAAGGAAGAACCTTCAGCCCATCGAATCTGCATGGAAAGACGCACGATCCTAAAAGAGTTAGGCTTAACCTGTCCATTCTACACGGAAACAGAAACCATACTCTACCACACAGACGCAGACCTTAAACGCAGGTTAGACCGCAAAAACGAGCTTTTAAAACGGCAAAACCTACAACACTTCATATAGAGCTGATGATGAGCATGACAGAAGTAATTGTTAGCATTAGCACAAGAAACGATAACAGAAGATTCCGCCACCGTAGGCTTTTCACGGTTTACCTATACAACGAGCAAGAGCTAAAAGACCTGATAGACGGACTCCACAGGGCAAGAAACTGCGTTCTGCAAGGTCGAACATAAAAGAGCAAAAGCCAACGCCGTCATGGTGAGGAATGATTAAGCATGGAGAAAGAAACTTGCATAGTGGTAAGCTGTCAATCATGCGGACACCGTGAAGCCATAAAAAGCCAAGACTACGCGAAAGGTTTACCCTTCTACACGGCCCTAAGCGGAAACACCATCAGATACAAACCTGTTCCCGACAGCTTCGAGTGTCCCAAATGTAAAGGCGATATGTTCTTAGATGACGCAACAGTAAGCGAAGAGCACACGACAGAAGACACGCTTATCAAGGTTGAAGCGGTTCACGTTCATGTAGACGAGTACGAAGAACAACAGCGACGCTTAAGAGAAGCTCAAGACCACGAAAAGATTTTAGAGTTTATGGTTCAACAGCTTGAGCCTTTAATCGCTTCTAACGTGCGATACTTGGAGAAGTTAGAAGGAAAAGAGTTTTGGAAAGGAAAAATCTTCCATACAGAACCAGAAGACCGGAGAAACATAGCCTTAGTGAACCAGCTAACCCGATTCATTTCAAGGGCTACACATTGGAGTCTTGAACGTGCTTCAGAAATTGCCGTTTCGGTTCTGGAAGATGTGAACATGCACCCCGAGGCCCGAGAGATCGCACAGGTCATAATAGAAGCTAACCCAAACATGAAACACCTTACGGCCTATCACTTCGAGTAAAAAGCCTGAGGGGGGAGTTGTCGGTAAGGGTGTTGTTGGTCCTGCGTTACCTACGGCAAAGCATGAAGAGGCTTTAAGGCTGTGGAGAGCTGGCAAGACGGCTAAGGAGATCTCGGAAGCTATCGGCGCTAAGAAAGCAACGGTTTACACTTGGATAAGTCGAGAGAAGGCCAGGCAAGCCAAAAAGGCCGAGAAACAGAAAGCACCGAAGCAAGTTGAGGGCGCTCAAGTCGAGAGTGCCTAACCTCTTTTTTTCTATGTTCTCTTTTTGATCCTCACTCACTGCCTTAATCTTCTGACTGCTGCAATCAGAACTTGAAGGGAGTGAACCTTAATCAAAGCCTAAACGGTAGTCATGATTTAGGAAGGGCTTTCAGTCTAGAAAACAAAGCAAAGTGTTCCTGAGCAGTTATCTTTATTTGACAGTTCCATCAATATTTTAAACATGCACCAGCAGGAATTCGAGACTCTAGTAAAGGAGTTTCCCGCAGCCCCGACCATGTTCGAGTTTAACAGCGGTTCATGGCGCAATGGCCCTTACTGGAAGGCTCGGAGGGACCGCAGCAAGCCCTTAACAAACGCTGAAGTGAAGCAGCAGCTAGCTTTTTTTGATGCAGACTTTGAGGTTATTGGTCAGAAGGGTTTAAAACTTCTCGACGGTGTGCCTATGCCCCCGGCCTGCATCAAACTTCGAGAAAGGTTAGGGGGAAAAACGTTCACGGACCTAACCCCAAGTGAGAAGAGATTAGAGACCGCCCGAAAACGGTTAGAGAGGACCGCCCCTCGTTATACGCAAAAACAAATTTTAAAACAATGGCAAAAAGAATGGGATTATTGGAAGAAGAGAGCTGAGCGAGACGCCAGAAACCTTCGAGAGATGCGTATTTAGAGATTTATATTTTTCTATTAAATCTCTTGAACATCGTTCTAGGTTTTGCTTTTTCTCTTCAAGTTCTCTAAGACCCTGATCTGCCTGCCTTCTCTCTCAGTCTTTTGAGGGCTTTCTAGTTGTTCATTAATCAGCTAGAAGCTCGTGTTTGGGGTTCCTGGGTGCTCTTTGATCCATGCAGCTAGGTAACCCGCGAATATCCCGCTTTCGCCCTGGTTGAGTCTTATCGTCTTTCCTGCTGCCTTTTCAAGTTTCATTAAGAGCATCTGCATGTTAATCATTTCAGGGGGAAGGGTTTTTTTGCTCTCTAGAAACTCCTTGAAAGCGTGCGCCATTTCTACTATTGTGCTATGCGAGATTTCAAGCGTTATCTTAACTGCTTTCACTTATCCCTCAGCTCTTGTCTTTCTAGCTTTGCACTTGAAAAGGAGTCTTATGCGGTTTCCTTTTTGCGGTGCTGTTACCTCTTCGGTTGATTAGGCTGTTCTGTTAGGCTGTTACTTTTCGGTTGATGACTCTGAAAACGAGCCCTAATACAGTTTTGCTAAAACGAGCCCTATGCACAGTTCAATTTTTCTTCTGAGGTGACTAACATGGTGCACAGAAGATACGCGAAATATAGGGAAAGACAAAGTCGGCGAAGAGTGACGGGAGTTCGCCATTAAAAAAGGGGCCTAAAGAACATCAAGCTCTAGGTTCTTTTAAGATTTTAAGAATTTTGGGACCAAGTTCGCTCCATCTTCCGAATATTTCTTTGAGTGTGCTTTTCTTGATTTCGTAAGCTTCTTCCATGGCTTGAATTTCCTCGTCTGAAATGTATTTTGCACCATCTTCCGTGACTACAGCTATAATGATCGGGGGCCCAACATATCTATCCACTTCCTTTGTATCTGCTATTGTCCAATATGCGAGTCTTTTTCCCTCTTCAATCGTCATTTCTGGTTTGTAGTAGTCTTTGAGTATCAGTTCTGCGTATAACATTCCTGAGCCTATAGGCTGGTATGTCGTGATTTTTTCAATATCGCCATCACCGTCTATCAGAAAAACATTCAATTTCTGTGCACTATCACAATCGTAACTTGCTATCATCAATTGTCCGCTGGGTGCTGCTTGTGCTCCAACAATCTCTCCATATAGGGCCTTCATACGCTCTAAATGACTCTTTCGTACGCTGTGAACCATCATTTGGACTTTGTCCTTGAGTTTAAGACATCCTTCAGTCACGGGGATTTTTTCAGTAGCAACATATCCTCTTAATTCTTCTTCAACTTGTTGGAGAAAAGTAACACTACCCGCTCCAGCAATCATGATACAATCGTTGATTTTCACGATTTTTGGTCTATGTTTGTCCCTTCTCATTAATGGCAGATTTTCAAACGTCTCTTGACTGTCCGAAGCAAGAACAATTCCATCCTTACACACAAGAGCAATTACTAGTGTCAAGGAACTACTTCCTAGAACGGTGCAAACACACTCTTCTTTGCATACTTAGGATATTTTTCATAAACATAAGAGAGGAGACCATAAAGTGGCAAATCATTAACCTCTTTCTTAACTTGGTCTAAGGTCTTCATCACAGATGAATGATGACTTTTGAGAAACCGATAGGCCCTATATTCGCCTCCCTCGGTTAATAGGTAGACTTCATAGTGCTTATCAGGCCGTTCCAAGGCAACTACGTCTCCTCTTTTCTTCAAGACATCTAGGTCATGATAGACTTGAAAGCTGCAAGGCCCATAATCATAGGGAATGAAAGTGTAAAATTCTCCAATTTTGACTTTCTTATCTAGCTTTACTCTCTCTTTAAACAGGAATAGTTCCTTCATTATTCTGACGGTGCCTTTTATCGGCTTTCGATTGTGGACATACAGGAGTGCCAGTATCCAGTCGCTTCTATGTGGTGTAAATCTCTCTAGCATGAGAACTCCAATAATAACTCTCAGGATTGCTATTTGAACTTTTGGTAGTGCAAATCAGCGTTCTGGATGGTGTTTAGTTCTTCTTGCTTGCGTTTTGTATCAATGTTAGCCATTTGTTCTTTCCTTCTACTTTGATTCCGCAAGCTTCAGCGGGGGTCTTACCATCTAAGCCCTCATGTGGTCTTATGAAATTATGAAATAGCTGGTACCCCGTGAGTATTGGTGTGTCGTCTTTTTTGAGTCCTCTCATTACTTTTTCTCTGTCTCTCACTTCTCCATTGAAGCGTTCCATCTTGTTATTATTCCTGTCTCCTGAAAGCTTGATCGCATTCACATGCTCGGTTCTTGGCCCTCTCAAAGTCCAGAACTCTTTCTTGTAAGCATCATGATATGCTGGCAAACCGTCAGTGATAATCGTCATTGGCTGTTTTCCAGTGACTTGCTTGCCTAACTGGAACAATCGCCTTGCATCGTGCTTGTATTTTGATTCTGCAACTTCTTGAGCTATCCAGAACCTTGTTTCATCGTCCATCAATGCGAAGAGATACTTCATGTCACCTCTGATCTTCACATAAAGCTCATCGGCTCTCCAAGTATCACCCACGTTTGGAACGATCTTATCAACATAGTTTTGCATCAATTTGACGTACTTCTTGATCCACATGGAGACGGTTTTGTGGGAAACTTCCACGCCTAAGAGCCTCAGTGACTTCATCGTATTTCGTAAGGATTCTCCAGAGAAGTACAGTTGCATGGCAGAAGTGACAGCTTGAGGATTATGCTTCATCTTTTCAAAGCCGATGTTCACGCTGAAGGTTTTCTTACAGTCAGCACATAAGAGACGCTGAATATCACCACTCTTGTTATGCCTTAATTCAAACTTCTTAATGTTCGATGAATGACAGTAAAGGCAATTTGAAATTACCACTTCTTCAATCACAATGTTCTTTCTTACTTGCTCTCTCATTTTGAGGCTGAACTCAACAGCCCAAATATGCTTGCACTTCGCACCTCTGAAGCGGTGATCTGGACATTCGCATCTCCACTCATCTTCAGAAAGACAAACAACATACTCGCCATTTCCTGACTGAGACAAGACAGTATAGGTTTGATTATCAATGCGTCTTACTTGTCCTTCGCTGTTGGAGATTTGAAAACCTCTGAGTTCTCGACCATCAGCTTTATTTGAGGGAACTACAGTAATTTTGATTGTGGGGTTTGATTCATTCACACGGGTCAACTCCATCAAGAGGATGTTTGGTTTCCCGACCGCATCCTCTTGTTACTAGTATATTACAAGTTCGGTACTTATAAAGTTACTGGTTACTACAATACATTTATAAGCAACGTACTTGTATTAAAATACAAATAACAACAGGGGGTGAGTACATGGATATAGGGAATTTCTCAGTACCTAACAACCCAAATAGATTGCCTAGACTGATTGAACATACCAAGAAGATATACGACACTTACCATGCAGACGCTATAGCGAATGCAAAGAAGAACGATGCATTGGCTCAATTGCTTGGATACAAATCATCGAATAATGGAGCCTATTGGAGCGAGCTGGCAGCACTGAAAGCGTATGGTTTGCTTGAAGGAAGAAGTGACCTAAGAATTACAGAACTTGCAAAGCAAGTGACATATGGAACAGGAGATCAGAAACCTCAATCAATTCTGAGGGCATTCATGAACGTACCCTTATGGAAACAATTGTATGAGCGTTATCGACTTCAACTCCCATCTCAGGAATTTTGGGCGAAATTACAGCACATAACAAGTTGCGAAGCTCCAGTAGCAAAGAGTAACGAACAGTTCATTACTGAGGCATTTAAGGAGGACACAAGTTTAATCAAATCCGTCAAAGAATATGCTCTTGAGGGAATGGATTTGACACGCCCAGACCAAGAACCGAGTGGAATTGAACCGCAAAATCAAGACGTTCAGTTCATAGAAGTCAAAGCAGGACCTTTCTACCAACGTCTGCCATATACAGAACAGGGAAAGGCTATCGCTGTCAATTTCCTAAACGCTTTGGAAATTGAACCTAAGAAACCCAAGAAGGAAGGTTAATCCTTCCTCACCCCAAATTTTTTCGGATGATTTAGCCTAGAGGCAAGTAGCTATCTCTTTTTGAGTTCGTTTAGAACCTGCTCTAGCAAATCGATTATTTCTCTTGTATTTTCCTCGGCTCTGCTAGGGGCACAGTTGCCTTTGTATGCACACGTATCGCAAGTGAAGCCTTGTAATGGGCATGGCTTTTCACTCAATGACCCCACCTCCTTTGCTTCCTAGAACCTAGATTGTTCTATACTTCCAGATAAATGAGTCGTCAACCGAAAGTTTACATGAGTTCGTTTTCACCGAAGACTTGACAGAACCGTAAATAGCAAAGTTTATATCTGTGACCGTGTATAGCCATAACTTGGGAGTGCGTGTAGCCTTCCTAATCGGAAGTGCAAATACATGAAAACAGAAAAACGCTCGTCTGAAGAAATATACATTGAAAGATTGGTGAAAGAATACCATTACCCCAGCGCCAGCATCAGGAGAGAGGTTCTTCATTCTTTTGGCAAAGCTCGTTATCGGTTAGATATTGTAGTAATGAAGGAAGAAAAACCCTACATCGTCGTTGAAATCAAAAAGAACGTCTCAAATGTGAATCTGGATCAGCTCGCAGGCTACGTTCGAGCCACTGAAGCCCGATTCACTGTTGTGTCAGATGGGTATGTTGACCATTGCTACCGCTCTGAGTGCGATGGGTATGAAACTCGATTACGGGAGATACCAGACATCCCGTCTTATGAAAAAGAAATTGAAAATATAGGATCACACTCAAACAAGGAATTGGTCAGCATCGATTCGAAGCGACTTAGTAGCATAGTTTGGGAACTTGCAAATATTTACAGGGAGCAGGGTTATTCTGGTGAGGAAGCTCTGAGGGACATTCTGAAAGTCCTTCTTCTGAAGGTATATGACGAGAACTCGAACGAGGGCTTGTTCAGGGCCAGATTTGATGAGCCGCCGGAAAATGTGCAGTCAAGGATCAGTGCATTAGCAGTGAAAGCGGCCAAGAAGCATCCAAACATTCTAAAAGAACCGCTACTTCTGAAGAAAGAATCTTTGACCAGAGTCATCCAGATTCTTCAGAAATACTCTCTCAGAGAATCTGCCAAGGAGATAGCTGGTTCGAAACTCCCAGTAAGTGAGATCCTTGGACCGCACTCATATGTGCGTTCCATACCAAGAGACGTGATCAGACTTATTATGGACCTTCTTGACCCTGGGAAAAACGCGAAGTTCATAGACCCCGCATGTGGAGTAGGAGGTCTTCTCGTCGAAGCAGCGAAACGAGGAGCAGAGGTTACTGGAATCGAGGCTAACATAGGTGAGGCCCAATATGCAGAAGTCAGTTTGGCTCTTTCCAACCTATCTGGAAAAGTTCTCGTCCAGGACAGTCTACATGCTGGTCAAATATCTAATCAAAGACCAGATGGTGTCCAACCAGGAAGCTACGACTATACTGCAGTAGTTCCGCCCTTTGGATCGAAGATCAGTGACGCGAGACTGAATGACTTCTCCTTAGGCATGAACAAGAAAAGTCAAAGCAAAGAGGCGCTACTGCTGGAACTCTCCCTGCTCCTGCTTAAACCTGGAGGCAAGATGGCCATAATTCTGCCAGAGGGTTTCTTATTCGGCGATTCGACCTACGATGCGCGAGAGTTCATCCTAAGAAAATCTATTGTCAATGCTGTAATTAGTCTCCCAGCAGGAGCATTCTTGCCACTCTCCGCGATCAAGACAAGTCTTTTGCTGCTGGAAAACTCGCCAGACAAAGGAACATCGCCTGATAACGTGGTATTTGTTGCTATTCCACAAGGAGTTCAAGACTTCGATTCTGTTGTGGAAAGTTTTTGGGCTTTCAAGAGTAAGGACATAGTTCCCCGTCGCGAGAACATCTTCACTGCAAAAATAATGTCTGCGAGGCAGATGAATGCAAGTTATCTAATGGGTATGCTCTCATCTGAATACGCAGTAGACAGGCTGGGTGTAGTCGCGGATGTTGAATCCTCAAAGGCTGAATTGCGTGAGTTGGTGAGTTTTACAACAGGTGTTCGGTTAGAGGACATTGGTGAGAGGGATGTGAATGGTGATGTTTGGTATGTTCGGGCTGGAAATGTGGGGGAATTTGTCGTAGATCTGAAAGGTGCTGACCGATTGAAAACAATAAGGGATGTTTCACGCTGGAAGCCCACCCCTGGAGACATTCTGATGACTCGTGCGGGAACGGTTGGGAGGGTGGCTTTGGTGGATGATGATATTCCACCGATTATTGTAGGGTCAAATGTTGTGAAGTTGTCCATACGCGACAAGCGCCGTCTCTTGCCAGAGTTCCTATTGGGATATTTGAGCTCGAAGGTTGGCGCGACTCAGATAAGCATGTATACTGTGGGGTCAACAATCAGAGCAGTCAGTGTTTCCGGACTTGGGCAAATAAGAGTCCCGCTGCCTCCGGTGGAGAAGCAGCGCAAGGTTGCAGCGCAGGTCAGAAAGCTCATCGAAACGAAGCGAGAGGCAAGCCGCATAATTAGCGAGCTGAAGGCGAGAGAGGCGGATTTGTTGGAAGAGTTGGACAGTTTGGTTGTGGGAGGTTAGTTTGTTATGGTTGTAGGTGTGTATTGTGAAGAAAAGAGAAAAGGCATTTCATTTGAAGAGTGTATGGTTTGTTCGAAATGCCTTCCTACGCAGATTATCAAGAGTCTGCGGGTTTATGAGAATAAGCCGAAAAGGAATGTGTATTATGTTAGAGAAGTGATCGCTTGCCTGCGGAAGGCGTACTTTGACAGAAAATGCCCGAAAGACGAGTTTTCCAGTTTAAGAGACCTCTATTGCAGAAAACGTGGAGAACTTTTTGGTGCAATAGCTGGTCACGGATGGAACGAGCTTGATGGATCCCTCTCCTACGTCGTTGACAGTGAGCCTGTTAAGTTGACAGCAAGACTTGATAGCTATGATCCGGAGAAGCAGGAAATTGTGGAATTGAAGAGTCTAAGGGACATTGAGAATAAGGAACTTCCCCGCGAGAAAGATGTGCTTCAGGTTCAGTGCTATGGCACGATTTTCAAGAACATATTCCGAGTTGAAAGATTGCGGATTGTATATCTTGACATGAATGGATTCAGACAAGTCAACGTTAGCTTGGTTGACAAGACTAAATGGCTGAAAGAAAGAGTTGAAAAGCTGCATAGGCACATTAGAGACTCTAAACCGCCTGCGGAGGATCCCACGTGGGAGTGCAAGTTCTGCCCTCATAGGAGCAATTGCGTTCAACTGAAACCGACATTGCCAGTTATGAGACAGACTGCTTACAGAAACTTTGGAGGAAAGCCACGATGATGAATGAAGCTGAAACCAGGAAGCGACTCGTCGAAAAGGCCTTAGCCAATGCTGGATGGACCCCAATCGTTGGTTTTGTTCAAGGTCGCTCGTATGAAAAAGGTGCGGTTAAGGAATATGAAACTGATAATGGGCCAGCTGACTATATCCTATTCATTGATGGTGTTGGCGTCGCTGTTGTAGAGTCAAAGAGGTTGGAATTGGGACCTCAGAACGTCTTGGTTCAAGCTCAAAGGTATTCAAGAGGATTCAGAGGCGGCCCCTACAATTTCAATGGTTTCCGCGTTCCGTTCATCTATTCCACCAATGGTGAATTGTTCTGGTTCCAGGATTTGCGCGAGGCTCAAAGTCGTTCCCGTCAGGTTGCCTGGTTCCACACGCCTTCTGCCCTCAAAGATTTCTTGAATCAGGATATGGTCAAAGCTGAGAATTGGCTGAGGAGCAATCCAGTAGATAACCCGTTCTTACGGCCATATCAAAAGGATGCAATTGAGAGTGTGGAGCAAGCCTTGCTTGCGCGGAAGAGAAGAATGCTTCTTGCTATGGCTACAGGAACGGGGAAGACTATTGTTGCTGTTTCTCAGGTTTATCGGCTGCTCAAGTCCGGTCTTACCAAGCGCATTTTGTTTCTGGTTGACAGGAGAGCATTGGCTGCTCAAGCGGTTGCCACGTTCGCGACTTTTGAGCCTGAGCCTGGACTGAAGTTTGACAGGATCTATGAAGTTTACAGCCAGAGGTTCAGACGAGAGGACTTGGATGAGGAGATTAAGTTTGAGCCAAACAGGCTGCCTGACGAGTATTTAACTAATCCACAGTCTCAGCACGTCTTCGCCTACGTGTGCACCATTCAGCGTATGAGAATCAACTTGTTCGGTCAAGAGGGCATGTTTGCCACAGAACGTGGCGACATGGATGAAGAAGAAGACGCGATGAAGCTGGATATTCCGATTCATGCCTTTGACTGCATTATTGCTGACGAATGTCACAGAGGGTACACATCTGCTGAGGAAAGCAAGTGGCGCGAGGTCTTGGATCATTTCGACTGTATCAAGATTGGGCTCACGGCTACCCCTGCTGCACACACTAAGGCTTACTTCAGAGACATCGTCTACCAGTACGAGTATGAAAGAGCGGTTCGCGAAGGCTTTCTCGTTGATTATGATGCTGTCAAGATAAACTCAGACATTACGATGAACGGCGTGTTCTTGCAGCCTGGCGAAGAGGTGGGCTTGAAGGACACGGTCACTGGACGGATGACCTACGAAACGTTGGAAGATGAGAGGAAGTTTGAGGCAGGTGACATTGAAGCAAAAATGACAGTGCCTGACAGAAATCTCAAAATAGTCAAGGAATTTGCGAAGTATGCGCGTGAGCAAGAGAAGGCGCTTGGGCATTTTCCGAAGACTCTGTTTTTTGCCGTCAATGATCTGAAGCAGGTTTCTCATGCTGATCAGCTGGTTGATATGCTTCGTGATGAGTTTGGGAAGGGTGATGCTTTTGTTGAGAAGATTACGGGAAGCCCGACTGTTGATAGACCTTTGCAGCTCATACGTAAGTTTCGCAACAGACCAGAGCCAGGTATTGTGGTTACTGTTGACATGTTGACTACTGGTGTCGATGTTCCCAGGATTGGGAATATTGTTTTTCTGAGGCCTGTGAGATCCAGGATTCTGTTTGAGCAGATGTTAGGCCGCGGAACCCGTAAATGTGAGGAGATTCACAAGACGCATTTTACTGTCTTTGACTGTTTTAATGGCACGTTGTTGAGGTATTTCAAAGATGCAAGTGATTTTACAGCAGATCCGCCTGAAAAGCCTTCAAGATCCATTCGGGACGTGGTCAAAGCCATCTACGAGAACAAAGATAGAGAGTATAACGTCAGGGTTCTTGTGAAGCGGTTGCAGCGGATTGACAAGAATGTCTCCGTCGAGGGACGCGAGCTGTTTTCGCAGTTCATAGCTGATACGAGTATCGGAGGGTTTGCTTCTTCACTGCCTCGACGTCTGGAGAAAGATTGGGATGGTACAATGCGAATATTGAGAGATGAGAAGTTTCTGAGGCTTTGCGAGAATTATCCCAAGGCTCCTCAGTCTTTTGTTGTGGCCACTGGGCGTGTAGACACCGTGTCCAGCGAGATTCTCTTTAGAACTATTGATGGGCGAGACCTGAAACCCGCTGACTATCTAACTGCTTTTGAGAAATTTGTGCAAGAAAATCCTGACCACATTGAAGCCATAAATATCCTGCTGAACAAGTCGGCTGAATTTAGGACAGCGCAGTTGAAAGAGCTTAGAACCAAACTCGCTTCTCGCCCTGAACGCTTTACTGAGGAAAATCTAAGGAAGGCCTATCACAAGCAGCTGGCCGACATAATATCAATGGTTAAACATGCAGCGTTGAATGAACCTATGCTTGATGCGTCTGAACGTGTAGACAGGGCTTTGTTGCGCTTTCGGGAGGGCAAGGTTTTCACGGAGGAACAGGAGAGGTGGTTGATGTTGATTCGAGATCATTTGGTTGAGAACTTGGTTGTGGACGAAGAGGACTTTCGCTTGATTCCTTTTTCAAGACACGGTGGCTGGCACAAAGCAAATAGTGTATTCGATGGAAAACTCGCACAAATGTTAGAGGAAATCAATGTGAGGATGACAGCATGAGCGACGTTGTTGGCAAACTTTGGGGCTTCTGTAACACGCTTCGACATGACGGCATTAACTATGGAGACTACATTGAGCAGTTGACCTACCTTCTGTTTCTGAAGCTCGCTGAGGAGAAAAGCGTTGCAGTTCCTGAAGGCTGCAGTTGGTCAGCTTTGAAAGCTAAGTCTGGGACTGAACTTCTTGATTACTATATGGAACTTCTGAAGACTCTTTCAAAGCAACAAGGCATTCTTGGAGACATTTTCAGGGGATCTCTGAGCAAGTTTCGTGAGCCGGTGAATTTGAAGAAGCTGATTAGTCTGATTGATGAGACTGAGTGGACGACTCTCGACGTTGACTTGAAAGCTCAGGCGTATGAAGGTCTGCTGGCGAAGTATGCTGCGGAGCAGAAGGGCGCCGGACAATATTTCACACCCAGAGAGGCTATTCGCTGTGTTGTTCGTTGTATGAAACCCGACATCCGAGAGAGCTCTGATTTCCTGATTCATGATCCTGCCTGTGGCACAGCAGGATTTCTGATTGGAGCTTATGAATGGATGATGAAGCAAACGAACGAAGGGGCTGACTTGAGGCGCGAAGACAGGGAAAAACTGCAGAAGCACACATTTTCTGGTGTGGAGATCGTTCTGGAAACCAAGCGTTTGGCTTTGATGAATCTTTATCTGCATGAGATAGAAGTTGACATTTACTATGGTGACGCTTTAGCGGAAGGGCCACACCTTGGGAAAAAGTATGACTGCGTTATGACCAACCCTCCCTTTGGAACCAAAGGCGCAGGTGAGGCTCCACTGCGTGAGGATTTTACAGTCAAGACCTCCAACAAGCAACTGAATTTCCTTCAGCATCTGATGACTGTTCTAAAGCCTGGTGGCAGGGCTGCGATTGTTTTGCCTGATAATGTCCTGTTTGGGGAGCACGCTGGGAGAGAGGTTCGAAAGCTTTTGTTAACTGATTGCGAGTTGCACACTATACTTAGACTACCCATAGGTACCTTTACTCCGTATTCACCAGGTGTCAAGGCAAACATATTGTTCTTCAGGAAGGGGCTACCCACAGAAGAGGTTTGGGTTTATGATCTTAGGACGAACGTGGACAAAGTCACGAAGGGAAAACCGCTTACTGATGACTATTTTAAGGATTTTGAAGCGCGTTACCACGAAAAGCCAAGGATTGAGACTGAACGTTTCAGAAGATTCAGCAGAGAGCATATTGAAAAAGAGAGAGACTTTAACCTGGATATTACGTGGCTCCCACAGAAGGACGAAGATAATAGTGAGAGTTTGGCAGATCCTGAAGACTTAGTGAGCGAGGCTGTGAGCAATCTTCAGACTGCGTTTGACTCGCTTAATGAGCTTCTTATGAAGTTAGGTAACTCAGAGGCGACGTGAAGGCAATGAATGGGGGTGGATTACCTGCGTTGCCACAAGGATGGACATGGGCAAGCCTTGAATCTTGTTGCCAGAAATTGACTGATGGAGCGCACTATACTCCGAAATATGTTTCCGAGGGTTATCCTTTCGTTACTATCACTGATGTAGAAGATGAGAGAATAGTTTTTGGATCAGCCAAACTAATTGGCAAGGAGGCTTTCGAGAAGCTAAGGAGTAATTGCAACCCTCACGAAGGGGATGTTCTGTTCTCAAAGGATGGGACCGTAGGCAAAACTGTAGAGATAGATTTTGAAAGGGATTTCATAGTACTCTCATCGTTGGCTATCCTTCGCCCTTATCATGAAGTTCTAATACCGCGCTATTTGAAGTATGTGTTGAAGTCAAGTTTAGCATTCGAACAGTATGACAAAATGAAAACTGGAACTGCCCTGACGAGAGTTATACTACGGAATCTGAAAAAGATCAAAATCCCCATAGCTCCAGTCAATGAGCAGAGGCGTATTGATGCTAAGGTTGAGGCTTTGCTTGCTGAGAGCAAAACTGCTCGTGAGGCTCTTGACAAAGTCCCAGGGTTGCTTCGAAGGTTCCGTCAGTCTGTTTTGGCTAAGGCGTTTAGGGGAGAGCTGACGCAACGCGACCCCAACGGCGAACCTGCACAAAGCCTATTACAAAAAATGGAGCAAGAAGAAATAAGACAGCAAACCAAAACACTTGTTGAAAGCAAGCCAAGGTTTGATGACTTTCCAAGACTGCCTGATACGTGGGTATGGGTTAAACTTGGCAAAATAGCGAATATTGTCGGTGGAGGGACCCCAAGAAGAGATACCCCAGAATATTATAAGAATGGCACAATCCCATGGGCCACGCCAACCGACATAAACCCTAACGGGATTCTGACTATTTTTGAAACTGCCGAAAAGATAACAGAAAAAGCCCTCGCGAAAAGCTCTGCCAAGCTGTTGCCGACTGGAACTGTGCTTTTTTCTTCAAGAGCGAGCATTGGAAAAATAGCCATAGCTGGAAGAGCATTAACTACGAACCAAGGTTTTGCGAACGTAATCCCCACGCCTCTTCTGGACTCCAGATATTTAGCTTATGGGCTTCGTCACTTCGCGAAAGACATTGAACGGTTAGGAAGCGGCACCACCTACATAGAAGTTGCAAAGTCTTCTCTGAAAGAGTTTTACTTTCCTCTCGCACCTTTGAAAGAACAGAGACGTGTTGCCGCTAAAATCCAAGAACTCTATTCGTTTGCAGATAGTATTGAAGCCGCAATTAAGAAAGCAAAGGAAAGAACCGGTATGATTGACCAAGCCATTCTGGCTAAAGCCTTCAGAGGAGAATTAGTTCCACAAGACCCAAATGACGAGCCTGCTTCTGTTCTTCTACAGCGCATAAAGTCTACAACAGGACAACTCGGTAGCTTTCAAACGAAATCTGCAAACTAAGCAGAAACCACCAATAAGGTCTATATAGCAATTCAGACGCCAAAAGGAAAGGGAAAGACTATTGTCAAATGTCCAAAATGTGGGAAAGAAGTTTCGGGCAGTTCAAAGGAATGGGATTACGCCGCTTTTCATGTCATCCTCTTTGAATGCCCAAAATGCAGGAAATCATTCAAGGCTTACTATCGTCAACGCAAGCTGAGCCACACAATACCTAAAGCCAAACATGCAAGCGAAACATGAGAGCAACAAGAAAGCCAAGATTATCATGAAGGCTTTGGTTCTGGCCTTGTTTGGCATGGCTTTTCCAAAAGAAAATATGAGTCTGTGTCCGATGGGGACTGGAAATCCTCGAAACCCCTAAGAAAAGCAGTCATATCGTCATTAGGCGTTTGTTCATTAATCTCACTACTAATAAGTAAATTTTAAATGCATGCATGCATATTGTAATGTTCACTATACTGCGAGGGCGTTCCTTCCCAACTGCAGCCCCAATAGCACTTCATGTCACTCACCAAACTAATTTAGGCTAGAAGCTTTTTAAAAGAATATCGCCCGTTTTTGCTGTTTAAAAGCCGAAATAGACAAAGAATAGACATATTTTGTCGAAGTAGCCTTAAATCAAACTTTATTACAAGTTAGATTCGACCAAACTTGGAGAATGCACAAGCCGTCCCCACGTTTATTCGTGACCAATATCGAGTTAAAGGTAGAAACAACGCCCTCTTAGTATGGAGGATACTGCAAACCGTGAAAGGATATAGCAGTTTAACCGTCCGCCAACTCTATTACATTTTGATCTCTAGATTCAAATATCCAGCAACGAGAGCCTTCTATAAACGCTTAGACAGGTATCTCACGAAAATCAGAAGAGTAAACCCAGATGTTCACAAAAAATTTATAGATCCAACTAGGCAATTCGTTATTCCGCCTCTACGATACCCTAAAATAGAATGCTGGGTAGAAAAAGACAGCGTCAGAAATTTCATAGGAAAACTAGCAGTCAAATACCGACTGGGAGTCCAGGTTCTGCGAGGTTTTGCCAGCTTATCCATGTACCGGAGCGCCCTCGAAAGAGCCAGAAAAAGAGGGGTCACAATGGTCCTATACATCGGAGATTTCGACCCCTCCGGCTTACTCATAGAGAAAGTGGCCCAAGAAGAAATGGATCATACGTTAGGAATTAGATTCGTGAGACTGGCTTTAACTATGGAGCAAATCAAGAGGTTCAAGCCTCCCAGCCGCCCAGTCAACCTAAAAGATTCCAGAGCAAAAGAATACATTGAAAAATACGGTGATCGCTGCTGGGAAGTAGAGAGCATAAGACCTAGAACGCTTTACAAGTTGATTGAAAAGGGTCTTCGAGAAAACGTGCCCAAAGAATTTTTGGAAGCTGCTGAAATCCGGGAAAAAGCTGCGCGACTAGCGAGGCCAGTCACTGAACGATTGCGAAGAACGATTGAGAGAGAAGCTTTGCGCCTATTGGAAGCAGGAGTACCTGAAGAAGAGATTCTCGAGAAAATCGCGTCTAAATATAAAGCATAATTATCTTTTTCATTGACAGACTCCACAAGAGATGAATCCGTCAAAGTCTATCTTTATGTCTGATTCTAATTAGTTCCTTCGGTTCGGCTATAAGTTTTCCTTAGTTTCTTCCTTTTTCAGATAAGCCATGAACTAGGAGTTAGTTATCTATGATTACCCTCTCTATGCCAATCAACATTGCCCCATTTTTCTATTTTTATGCACCCATCTCTCTTATCAACCGCTATCTTATTCCCTTCCTCATCTTCGATATTTAGCCTAGACTTGAAATGTGTCAAAGTTAAATTATATGCATGCATCGCTGAAATATGTTAGGAAAACAAGCTCTCAATTTCGTGGTAACCGATGTGTTTACTGGCTAAGTCTTCTTTCAAGGCATCTTTAACCTCATCTTTTGCCGTAAAGTATAAAATCTGCCACCCCTCTTTAGAAATGCGTTCGAGCACACTCAGCTGTTTTGCCAGCCTGTCGCTATCGGCTTTTATAAACGGGTCATCCATAATAAAGAATCCCTTAGCGCCTTTGAGAAGTCTTTCTCCCAACGCAAGACGGATACAGAGATAAAGTTGGTCATAAGCGCCACCAGATAGCTTGTCGGCGTCCATGCTTTCACCAGTTTTCATTGTAACTTGAATTCTTTGTTCATCTGAGAGATACTCCACTTTTTGGTACAAGCCATCTGTTATTTCGTTGAAATAGCTTGAGACACGACTGTCTTTACTGAAAAGTTGCTCAACTTTTTGCTCCTCTTCTCCTTCTATTTCTTCAAATACTTTCATAACTTCTAAGATAGTGGACGTATTACTGTTCGCATCATCAACGAATTCCAGAAGGATTTTTGATATTTCACGCAGGTCGACCAATGTCTCACAAATAAGAGGGCTTTCCGAAGGTCTAACACTTACATTCACTTCCTTGCTAATGTCCTCAAGTTTACCATGAAATTGTGTTAGTTTTTGTTGAAGCTCTTCTCTCTGTTGATTTATGCTTTGTTCTTTTTCTTTCAATTCTGAAACTCGTTTCTCGCTGTATTGAATCTCCTTTGACTTATCTTTATACGGTTCTAGCTCGGCTATCGTTTCCTTCCAATAAGTAATGTTCTCTTCTACCGATGCTTTCTTCGATTTCTCGCCAAAGTGGCTCTTCAGTATGCCTATAAATCTATCTTTCATCTTTTCTTGTTGTTGCTTCATTTTGAGAGTTTTAATATAGTTTTGGAGATCCTCAACTTTTGATTTCAGTTTAAGACCGTTTATTGTGTCTTCAGCCTCTTTCATTTCTTTCTCAATTCCAGGGAGTTCTTCGTCAGTTAGTCGAGATCTCTCATGCTTTAGGACGCCAACATCGGTCTCGAGTTTCTTAATGGCCTTTTGGCTTTTCGAATAATTATCATCGAAGGTCTGGATTTTCGCGAGAATTTGTTCAATATCGTTTGCCTCTAGCTCAAACTTTGAGGCTCCAAGTCGGATTTCTTGCCATAGCGCTGCGATAGATCCTCGCTTTTGCACCGGTAGCAATTTCAATACAGCGAAAAGCAAAGCCAGCACTAAGAACAGTATCGAAGAGAGCATGAATAACGGTAATTGGCTTGTTGCGAGGCCAATTAAAGAGATTGCCAATAAAATGAGGAAAGCCGACGAAGAAATTACTGCAAATTTTTCCTTTGACTGTAGGGATGCTAGCCCTTTAGACTTGATTTCATAACTTCTTAATCTCGGTTTGATTTCCTCATCAATAATTTTCTTTCGTCCTTCTATGAGTTCGAACTCTCGGTACTTTTCTTCAAAACTGGCATTTTTCTGTTCAAACTCTTTTTTGGTTTCTGCTAACTTCGCCAGCAATTTTTCATGTTGCTTCTCATATTTTCTTAGATCTCTTTCTGCTTCTCTCCATGATTGCAAATCGTCATCATTGAACACTTCTAACTGCTCATGTTGTTCTTCAGCTTGAGCAAGAGTCGCGAGAGATTGCATGCCTTTTTCATATTTCTCTCTCTTTTGAGCTGCTATTAGGTTTCCCATCTCTAGCGCAACTATTTTTTCATTTTCTTTAATTTTTGAGATTTCTTCTTCAAGTCTATCGAAATCCTCTTTTTTGGCTTCCTCAAGTAGTTCATCAATTTCCTTGTTGAGTTCTTCAGCACGTTTCACTCTGAGTTTTAGTCTACCAAAACTCGCACTGCCTGAAAGCGTAGCGGTGCTATTGGGCTTTGTTAAATTGCCTATTTTCTGGAGTTTTTCTTTTATTGAACGAATATACGGTGTCCGAAGACCAGTTAACCGTTCTGTAATATTCTTGTAAAATTCAAACTCTTCGCCAGCAGGTATGGTAAGATCGCTGTTTCTGATAATGAATACATTTCGAAATTCTGTTACAGTGAGCTTTGATAATTGTGTAAGATCTCCTTTTTCAGGAAGTTTCCATTGTTTTCCGTCTTCGTCAGTAATCAAGCTGTATCCTTCTGGAAACTGATCTACTCTGTCGATTGCAGAGAAGCTTTGACTATTTTTGCCAAGAAGGATTTTTACCATGCTATCAATCAAGAGGGTTTTGCCATATTCGTTCTTTCCATAGAACAAATCGAAATCTTTGAGTTTAATTTGACCCGTAGGTTTCAAGAGTCCATAATGTATTATCTGGAACTCAGCTATTTTCAAGCTAGTGCCTCCATCATAGCTTGGATGGCTCTTCTTAGCATCTTTTTTCTTTGCTCAGCCTCATAGTCGCCTGCCTCGACTTTCTGTTTGAAGCTTTGAAAGATGTCGTTGTCCAGTATTTTCTTAATGTCACTGAATTGATAGGATGGCTCTTCTGCGCCCCGTCCTTTGACGAGTACTTTAAGTTGATCAATTAGCTGACTTTCTGAAATGCCCAATTTTTTGCTGTCAATATACCCGCCAAAAGTGAGCAATATTTTTGCTTGAGGATGAAGCTTCTGTAAAGTCTCCTTGGCCAATTCGATTGGATTTGCTTCAGTAAAAGGGTCAAATTCAATAACCACTCTTTCGTAATGAAATGTATCCAATGGATATTCATTAGGCGACTTACCAAGTGTTAACAAATTGGCTTTTCTCTGACCGGTTTCGGCTTTAGTTATGGAAATAGGGGACCCCGGATAAATGAACAAACCACCGTTGCTTAATTTCATTGTGTCAAATCTTGTATGGAAATGACCTGCGAGGACATAATCAATCTTCAGACCGTCAAAAAAGGACGCTTTTATTGGCATGTACCTTTTCTGTCCCTCGTCACCAAGATCTTCCCTTGAAAAGAATAGGTCAATAAGTTCACCGTGATACATCAAAATGTTCGTTTTGTCTTCCGTTAAACTGCTCTTCAATGATTGGATTTTGCTAAAAACCTCTTCAATCTCCATTGACTCGTAAGGAATCCCAATTATTCTGGCATCTCCAAAATCTTGAGGTGTTGTATCGTTCAAAACAAAGCATCTTCGCCATAGTATAGTCCTGACTCGAATGAGTCTTCATCATGATTTCCAGGAATTATAAGAATTTTGAATCCTGTTTTGCTGAAGATTTCTCTAATATTTGGTCTGAGTCTTTCAGCGTCTATGCCCTTATCAAACAAATCGCCACTTATAGCAAGAACATCGATTTTTTCCCGCTTTCCAATGTCAACAATTTTTTGCAGGGTTTTCCACTTTTCGTCTTGATACCCACGCAGATGAATATCAGCTGTGTGCAATATTTTCATAAGTGCCCCTCTCAAATGCATGCATACGTGCACATTACTCTCACTCCTCTAAGTATTTCTCCTCCCTCTTTAGGCGCTCGATTATTGCCCTTAATCTTAACGTATATTTCGTCTGCTCTCCATGTGTCGCTCACATTCGGAGTTAACTTGTCAAGATAAGCCTTCATTGAAGCAACATGCTTGTTAATCCAGTTATAGACTGTTTGATGAGAAACTTCAACACCTAACAGCTTAAGCGACTTCATTGTGTTTCTCAAGGATTCACCGCTAAAGTATAATTCTGTTTGAAATCACACACTGCTTAATCGCGCATGCCCAGTATTATTCTATTTGAGAATGCTAACGCAACGCTTTTTAGACCAGCCATTGCAAACTATTAAAAAGAGAAAGCGACTAAAAAAAGACGAAGGCGGGAAAGATGTCAAACCTAGAGCGTGAAATAAAATCCGAGACTATGAAAATTAACGTATTTGTTGAAGAGAAATTATCCAAAGACAAAATGTTAATTCCTACCTTTCAACGGGACTTTGTATGGGAACCAGAGAATATACGAAAATTATGGGACAGCATCTACAAGTTCTACCCGATTGGCAACATTCTGTATTGGGTAACCGATACCTATCTCCACACACATCGGAAAATTGGAGGTTTCCAGTTTCCACATGATGAGGATACAGTGAGAAAGTTCAAGGAATGGGAATACATTCTGGATGGACAACAGCGAGCCACATCTTTACTCGTTTCTATGCTTGGAGGGAAGGGTAGAGTTAAAGATGACGCGGACTTCGACTACACCATGTATTTCGACGCCGCAGAAGGTAAATTCTTCTTCGCAAACGAGTACGAAAAAAGAAAGGTCAAGGTTAACCCGGTATTTCTCATAAGACTCAAAGATGTGCCCAAAGGCGATTTCCTAGATCTATATGAAAGAATCGCTAAAGAGCAGGGAATTACTGAGCAAATCAAGAATAACATCAAACAACTCTATAGGATTTTTACAGATTATAGCTTGGTCTTTGTGCGCATCCAAGGAGTTGACGTAGATGAAGTCACTGAGATTTTTGAGCGAGTTAATCAAGAAGGAAAAAAACTAGACCCTGTTGATATTATTGTAGCCAGAACCTATCGGAATGAGAATTTGGAAAAAGGAATAAAAATGTTCTATTTACGTGACAACTTGGGGGAACTGAAAAAAGTATTATCGACACATGGAAACAGGTTCAAAGACTTGGACGATTTCAGTATTATTCAGATGTTTTCAATTTGTCTTCGAAAAGAGGAAAAGGGAGACCGAAAATCCTTTGGCATTACACCAAAAGCCCTTGATAATTTGAAGACAGAGAACTTAGAAAATAATTGGGATACTTGCCAAAAAACAATATTTGAGACAATTAAGTTTTTAGCTGATATGAAAATCCATGGACCTGACATATTGCCTTTTGGATACCTGCCATTTCCACTCTGCTACCACTTCCATAAAAATACTTCACCTGATCTTCGAATTGCCAAGCAATGGTTTTGGAGAACGGCATTCGGCGTTGAGGATTTTCGTCGAGCCGATGAAGTGTATGACTACTGCACCGAGTTTTTTGACAGAATTGAGGGAGGAGAAAAACCAGTTATTCCGGAACTTGTGCTTTCAAAGACAAAACTCGTCAAAACAAGCTACTATTACCGCAGTGCATTGAGTCGTGCGGTACTTGCTTTTCTAGCAAAGCAAAATCCTCTTGATTTTTCAGATCCTGATGCAGAAGTTCTTGATAGCGTTTACCTCCTTCTATCACAAGCTCCAAACCTGCATCATATTTATCCTCGAAATTTCTTGGAGGGCGTTAAAGGACTACCGGCTGATGTCGACATTGACAGTTTAATGAATATCTGTTACCTGCGGGCGAAAACCAACATTAAAGTGGGAGATAAGAATCCCCTGCACTATTTCCGTGAATTTGAAAGTGTGGGCGATTTTGACAAAATACTTGAATCTCATTTAATTCCAAAAGAGTTCATTGAAAAAGAAGAGTTTTCCCCATCAGACTACAAAGATTTTCTATTCGCCAGAGCTAGCTTATTCTGTCAAAAACTCAAGGATGAACTGCTCGATGTTGAGGTAAGAATCATCGATGACAAGCAAGAGCAAAAATCTGTCCAAAATGTGGCGTTGAACAAGCACCTCTTATAGAAAAAGTCTCAAGCTCATGGTATCTTGTGCCTTTCTTCTTTGGTATAATTGGTGGTCTCATAGCTTGGTTTGTAAACAAAGACCGTAATCCAAGGAAAGCAAGAAACTTTTTAATTTTCGGCATAGTCTGGACTGTTGTTTTAATTATTTTGATATGGATTATCTTTGTAGCCATTTTTATCACAGTAACAACAGTAACAACGCCTTTGGTTAGTCCAAAGACAACAAGTGTCCTTATCAAAGTGGAGTACACTGGTGCATGGCAAGGTGCTTATGGCGACCAGTCTGGAATAGTAAGTTGGAGCGGAACTGGACCCAAAACGGTAACTTTGAACAGACCGAGTGATGCTTATATGTGGATAGTAAGTGCTAATGCGCAAAAGTTAGACGATTCGAATAATGTTTTGACAATTAAGATAATGAAAACTGATGGCACTATCCTAAAGGAAGCTAGCACAACTGCATCTTATGGCATGGCTCAAGTAGCTTACACTATTGACTAAGGTATTCTATCGGTTCTTTATTCATGGTTAAGAAAGAAGTCTTTGAATGGATAAAAACTGGACAGAAAACAATTGAACTTTCAAAAGATGTTTCTTTCTACGGATATAGCAAACCATAAACCCATTAAAAGAGTTAATTTTGGTAAAGGTGTCAGAATGACAGATACTGAAAACTTGCGTCAGTACCTACTTAAAGAAACCGAAATTGCTCAAGACATCATTTCAAGAATGGCAAGTAATTCGTTTCTGATAAAGGGATGGACGGTCACTTTGGTCGTAGCTTCTCTGCTCATCACAGGAACTTCTTATCATCACTATGTTGCATTCTTACCTTGGCTTATTTTCTGGTATTATGATGCCTATTTTCTGCGAATGGAAAAACTATACAGAAAACTGTATGGTTGGCTTGTGAAGAACAGACCTAACAATGACGAATTCTTGTTGGACATGGATAAAGCAAGTCTTGAAAAGAGGTTTGGAAGGGAAGTTCCATGCACACTGCAAGTTATGTTTTCAAAAACACTAGTCGCCTTCTATGGACTATTGCTTATCATCATCATCGTCTCGATATATGTTGACCTCTTTGTATTGCCGCTAGATTTAAGTGCACTTTGAGACAAATATTTGAGAATATGGTAAGAAGAGTGTTCTTCAGCTTCCATTACGAAAGAGACATTTGGCGTGCGGGTCAGGTTAGGAACAGTTGGGTGACTAAAGACAGAGAATCAGCAGGTTTCGTGGATGCTGCTTCGTGGGAAGCCATAAAAAAGCAGGGTGATGAGGCTATAAAGAGATGGGTCAACAACCAATTGGACGGAACTTCAGTCACTGTGGTATTGATAGGTAAGGAAACATCCAGCAGAGATTGGGTCAGATACGAGATTGTGAAAAGTCATGAGAAGGGCAATGGATTACTAGGTATCTATATCCATAATCTTAAGGATGCGAATAGCAAGACCGATGAAAAAGGAGACAACCATTTTGGCGAGATTGGCAAAGACTCTAATGGCAACAGTATCTATTTCGGGCAACTATATCCTACGTATGACTGGGTAGCTGATGACGGTTATCACAAAATGGGTGATTGGATAGAAGAAGCTGCTCAGAAAGCAGGAAGATAACTCCTTCCATGATTGCGGCTTTATGTAGATGAGGGTAATGACTATGTACCTTTCATCAGCATTTTTGATTGTTGCAGACTTAATCTTCTCTTGGATTTCTGCTAAGCCTTAATCCATGACATGCACTTGGACTTCTCAGAACTCTTAGAGAGATAAAGAGCCCTTCACAGGAATTTGCTGATGCTTTAATGCTTACGAGGAAAATTGAAGCCTCACGCGCTAACTTTCAGCGGGATAGCATCGCGTGCTCCTGCTGTTGGCTATTGGTAGAATCTGCCTTATTCAAGTTCTAGACCATGCAAACAATGGGTTCACTATTTGCTCTCTCTCAGCGCCTTAATTTCCTTCCTATGGCGATTTTCCATTTCTTCATAGAGTTTTTGAGTGTCTGAAGTGATTATCCCTATTCCAGACTTGCCTTCGATTTTTTCGAGGCGCCAATCAAAATTCTTCTCCCAGATGTTGACAATTGCCCATTTGCTCTTGTCAAATAAACTCTCGCAAGCTTGAGCATATTGTGCGAATTCCGTAATTGGATTCGAATCGACATCATATTTATGGATAGGAGCATGCGTTATGAAAACGCAACTAGGAGACAGATCCGAATCTAATCGCAATAAATCGTAGACTCGGTATATCTGCATTATTGGCAATGACAGACTTTTCCAATGAGTTTCATGCTCTATCAGACACTGCTGGCTACCCCATGCGACAAGAGCATCAATCTCTGTTCCTGTCTTTTTTTGATGCATGCATGCACCCCTCATTTTTCCATCTGAGGCTATTCTTGGCGCGTGCGCACCTCTGAATCAATAAAAACAGAAAAAGAGTGGGCGAGAGTTGTTGATTTGACTATCTTTAGACTGATTTGTATTACTGTTTTTCTTTTTGTTCAAAAGTCAGTGCGGTTCCTAGTGTTGAACCTGATTTCGGCTTAACATTCAAGGTGAAGGTTGTGGAGCGAGCTTCGTAGCCGTTGCCTACTATGGTTAAGTTATACTTTCCTGGTAGAGCGTCACTGTAGACGCAAACCAGTAGAGTTGTTGTGAAGTTTGGAGCCAAATTGTTGGATGTGAAGAAAGTTAGGGTTACACCGTCGGGCAAATCATAGAGTTTCAAAGCTACTGATCTAGTAGGACCACTGAGCAGGGTTGCCTTCACTTGAAATGTTGTCCATCCTCCAGCTTCTACCTCAACTAGTTTTGGTGAAACCGAGAGCGCGTAATTGAACGGTAGCGGCGCTACTGTTGTATACTTAACTTCATAGTTTGGAGACAGGTATCTTACAAATGCAACGCATGGATAGTATTTGTTTCCGCGGGTTCTGTATTGAGTCGCAATAGCTGACGAATATACGTAGGTCCCGCTGACTATGTCTTGGCGTGCACTCCAAGAAGTTGGGTTGGACCATGTTGTTTTTTTGTACGATAATAGCGGTTTGTAGGTGGACAGTGGACTGGCAATGTAGATAGCATGCACACATCCATAGACTGAGTTGCTTGTTTTTCCTTCACCATCTACAGCAAGATGCGGAGAAGACTGACTGGTAGTCAAGGGGTCAAGCATGTACCCTTTGTGCCAGGGGTCGCTTCCTTTGAACTGACTATATGAATAGAGTATTTTTGATTGGTATACAAAAGCTACCATGACTAGGTCGCCGCCATGAGTCGCTGCTATAGATGGAGACCCGCAGTTGCCTGTAGTTCCATCAATATCCGACTTTGTCGTCCAACTCCACCCATAATTACTTGAGATGTCGACTCTGATGTCACCATCGGTACTGTAGTAGTCAGTTGCCACTCGATATGCAACGTAAAGATTGCCCTCAGCATTGATTATTTCAGATTGAGTGTATACACGAGTGTCCGAACCTCCGTGTAGGCGCCAATAATCAGGCCACGTGGCTCCGTGATCTTTAGATCTGGCTACATACAAGTCTCGGTCATCAAAACCATACAGAGCTTCAAAAGAGATATACTGCCAGTTAGACGATCCATACTGATACTCAGAGGTTATTGAAGGGTATCGGTCATCACCTGATCCTGGTATCCCGCCTGGGTTCGTCACTCTTACTGACTCAGCCCAGCCAACGCCTGGCTTGTAGACTTTACAGTAGATATCATAGTAGTCATATACTGGGCGTGCTAATTCGTAGGCTACGTATACTCTATTATCGTATGGGTCAATGGCTATTGATGGATTACCAATTCGATAGTTGGGATCGGTCCATCTGCCAAATTCAGTCCAGGACCAGCCTCCATCAGTGGATCTTTCGACGTAAATTGTGTGTCCATAATCAACCAGCCAGGATTCATACTGGTGATATGCAATGTATAGGTATCCATTTCCATCGGTAGCCATGGATGGTCTTTGTCCATTGCCGACTTGTTTCCATGGCATCCAGATCCCTGCCCACACCATTTTGTAAGCCGCGTTGTTCGTTGTATTGGTTTCGCTTGGAACTGGGGCGACATAAACAGTCAAGTTGAAAGTAGCTTGTTTGGGTGGAGTCCACAAGAAACTCATTTCCACACTAGAACCGTTCTTTAATGCCGCAACTACCTTGGACTGTTTCAGACTTCCGTCGACTATAAACCGAACTTCAACGTCATGCTCAGTGTATGAGCCTACATTGGTCACTGTTGCCCTCACGTTGGATGTCACCCCGACCTGTACAGATGGAACATTAATTGGTCCCACAGCTAGATCATGGGAAGGCAAACTTGCAGCAACCGAACACATCGGAACAAGTAGAGTCAAAATCGCAATAGCTAAGATACACGTTTTCGTTTTCATTTTTTTTCTCCTTTCTACTTCATTCATGCCTCATCGTCTGAACCAAAGAGACTAAACAAGTTAAACTAACGGATGCAATCAATATTTATGCCTTTTGTAGCTGTTCACAGTTATCAGAGGACTGTGCGTTTTGATGATGGTTGGAAAGCTGAGAAGCCCAGAATAAGCTTCTCTGATCATTCACGCTTCTCCTCGATGACGTGGAAATATTTTCCATAAAAATCTTCCTTCGTGAAATCCACCCTAATTGTATTAGCGCCAAAAGGAGGTGAAAACCTTGCAGAAAGCCGAATTGAAAACTAAGCCCAAAACAGGCTCCTCCTATAATGTTTTAAGGCCGTTTCAGCCTGCTAACATTTGTAACTGGAGTTGACGTAGTTTCAGACGATGACAATCTTAAACAAATAAGAGAACTCCTTGAACGAATATCTGATCCTAGTGTAATGAAGTCAAGAGTCAGATTCTATTCATTTAAAGAATTTTTAGGTTGAAAGATGTTGCCTACTGAAACAAAACTTGGGATGAAATGCAAAGCTTTGGTTATTGGTCTAGACCAACTTTGACGTATAGCTCGTGGATGATGTTGTGAATTGCCCGAGGCTTAAGTAGGATTGTGTGTTTGTTTTTTTGGTTCATCTACGAGAGAAAGGGAAGGTTATGGAGCTTTCTGTGCGTTTTAGTATTTGTTCACGAAGGTTAGCGGATTGTAGTAGCCGTAAGTGCTCGGATGTTTAGGAGTATAACCTGGCCCTAAATACCCTAATTGGTTTACACAGGCTTGGCTTTTGATCTCAAAGTGCAAATGAGGACCGCTGGAACTACCAGTGTTCCCTACGTATCCAATAAGCTGCCCTTTTGCCACCACAACTCCAGCGGCTATAGATCGGCTTTTGAGGTGTCCGTATAGGGAGTAGACGGTTCCCACTGGGGATATGTGCTTGATGACGATAACGTTGCCCCAGCCGCTGGCGTATGTGGAAACGACCACGGTTCCTTCGCCGGTGGCGGCCACAGGTTTTCCGTAGTCTTCCCAGCCTGGCAGGTTTAGGTCGACTCCTGTGTGATATTTGCTTGGGTAAACTAAGCCGTAGGCTGCGTATTGTTGACTTATGCCCCAGGTTAAACTGTCTGCGCTTCCAACTGGGTATTGAAAGCTTGTGCACAGCGTGAAGGTCTTAGATGCGTAAGAGCTGTAGGCGTTGAGTGCGTCTTTGGCTCTAGCCTTGATGGTGTGTGATCCAAGCTTGGCGCCTGTTGGGAAGGTGTATGTCAGGCTTGAGCCTGTGGCTGATTGAAGAACGCCGTCCACGTACCATTGATAGGTTATCGAGTCGACATCTGGGTCGTAGAAATTCTTTGCGGTGAACGTGTAGGCAATTCCCCTGTTGCCCCAGGACGGTCCTGAGATGTTTCCTGTCGCTGGGGATCGATTGTAGATGTAGTATGTGATGTAGTGGGTCACGTCCTTGTATTGATAGCTTGCGGAGCGTTTGTAGTAGGGTGGAGTGACGGTGCTGGGCCAGGTTAGGGTCCAGTGGACTTTTGAGTCGGCTCCAGAATCCCAAACCAGATCTTTTTCTCTTGCCCATGTTTCCCACCACGTTGAAACGCCGCCGGCAATGCTCCAGCTCTTCCACAGGCTGAAATAGCAGTATCCGGGTCCGTCTCTAACTATTTCTACTGTGCCTGACCAAGTGGAAGCTGCAGATTGAAGGTAGAAGTACCATTCGCCAGCGCCTATAAAGTCGTGGTCATTGTAGATGTATGCCTGGTAGAAGTTGACTTTTATTTGATGCGTCCCGATGGTGGCGGCGTCAACAGGCTTAGCGAACTGGACAGAAGCAAATACTGATGTCAAGACAACGAGTGTCAAGATTATTGTTTTCAGCTTCTCCATCTCCATTCTCTCCTTAACCACTCATATCGTTATAGAGGTGTGCACAATTTAAATTCTTTCCCTTGTATTTTTCTATTATGGATGCTTGTGAGGTCGTTAGGCTTTTCGTCAATAAGGTGGTTGTTTCGCCTGAGCCTAGGAGGCGGGGAAACCCAGGTTATGGGCGTCTCAAGGCTTTGAGGGTTCTGGTTTACTCTAGGATGAAGGGGTTGGAGAACGACACCCGGATAGTTGAACATCTTAAGAGGCATAGGCGGGTTGTTAAGGCTCTAGGCTTGCCCAGAGTACCTGACAGGACGACTATTGGAAGGTGGTGGAGGCGCTGCTTCAGCCTCTTGAAAGAGGTTTTCACCTCGTTCTCCAACCTCCTCCAACTCCTAGCGCCGTGATCGATCGATCGATATCTCTATGACCTGTTCCGCATCCTATCTCCAATACGTACTGACCCGGATTGATACCACACAACTTAATGAGTCGTTGCGTAGCGTAGACACCTCCATAGTGTTCACTGATACCAAACTTCTCCCATACCTCAGCGGGTGTAAATTTCTTTTTCAAGTCAACCCTCTACTAAATCATATTACAATAATACTAATAAAAGGAAAAACTGCTGTCGGTTCTTTTCTGATTCCTTCAAATTGATATGTCAGATCTTTGGAAGGATGTTTGAATATTTCTCCATCCTCATCATTTTGCCTTCGGGCTGCACGAGCCAAGTCATCCAGCAGAGCTCAATGGGTCTGTATCCACAGGTTAAGGCGACTTTTTCGGCTTTCTTCACAAATTCCATATCGTTGCTAACAGGGTTGGAGACAGCCTTTTCCAAAATCTCATTTATCACCCTTTTGACTATCTTATCAGGCATTACAGTATCGACACCGCCCATCATTCTCAGATATTGAAATGTAATTAAGCCAACTCCTTTAATCCTTCCAATAGGGTCTTCTCTCCACTTTTCAAGGCCAGCATTTCTTGCCCAATTTCTTAGAGCTGATTTATTATCGCTCATCGTTGACAAATAAGAGGCTATATCCTTAGCGATAACCCACGACCTCTTGTTTCTCCATACCTTTCTTAACTCATCCATGTCCGCTTTGGCCAGCTCTTTGAGATTTTTTATCTTTCCACTTTCTACAAACTTCTTGCTGAATTCCTTAACCTTTGGAACAACTGCTGTGAAGTAGTTTAAGCCGATTGATGTGAAGGCTGCATCCACAACCACTAAAACCACGCTTCCTCCACACCTTTCTGTCTTAAGACATCTATCGCAATGCTCTTCTATTCCAGAAACCTTTTGCATATAGCTGTCAACTATCCTCTTTAGCAGAGACATCCAGCACCTCATCCAAATTTAGATTCTATTTTTTGTCACTTTATATCAAACTTGTTCTGGAGGAACCCTATCGGGCGTATAAGCAGAATAATACTTTAGTCCATAATTTTGGATTCTGTTAATTACATGTGGATATAGTATTAATTCTTCAACTTCTACTTCCTTAACCAATTCTGAGCTCATGCTTCCAAGCCTTTTTATGAGTGCGTCAAGGTTTTTCCTTGGTGAAAATGATGCCATTACGGAGGGATGGCAAGATACGTTGGCGTCAATCAATTTTTCTAGAGATTTTAATTGCAGTTTGAAACCTTCTGGCTTTGCCCCTGTTAACATGGAAAACTCCTCTTCGTTGCATCCTTTCAATGAAACCCTAACATGAACAAAATCGTACTTTGAAAGTTCTTCAGCATGATTTTCATCATAGGCTATCGGTATCCCGTTGGTTTCAAGGATGAAGCGGTAGCCTTCGCCTTTAAGGCGGTCAAGAAGTTGAAGCAGATGAGACTTTCCAATAGTCGGCTCTCCACCGCTCACACGCAGCTGCTCCAAACCACGCTTCTTTGCTATAGTAATTAAATCATGAGCAACCTTATCCGGAGAATAAAAATTTCCAATTTCTGCTGGCCTATTCATCACATTGTCAGAAACCCAACAAAATTTACACAGCAAACCGCAACCTACGCAGTCAGCGGTTACGATTCCGCCATACCATCTGGCTGGCCTAACCCGATAATACTTCTTCTCCTGTCCTTCTGAGCCTTCGCGAACGACAAGCTTCTCTATGGCTATATGCCTTTGAACTGGATCGTACGACAAGCGAAAGACCTCTACTATCTAAAATCTTACACATTTTCAAAGTATAAAAGCTTCAAGAAAACGCTGGAAAAGATTTTCTGATCCTAGGACAAATGGACCAGGGGAAAAAGAATCATACAAGTTTCAATCCTGAATAACGCTTTGGAAAGGCTTCTAACAATTATTGATGACAATTCTTCACTTACTTAACCAATCTTAAGGTAATGGTCTTCTCCTTTATCTCGACCTTGAAAACCGACTTGTTCTCAAATCTTTTGGCAATCTCGTTCAGGGCTTCTGTGTCAAAACTCCAAACAATTGGATGGGGTCTGTGTTCGGCTATGCAATAAGGGTAAATGTACAGTTTGGCTCGCAAAGGATCACCTCTCAACATTTTTGAATTGTTGTTTCTTTTTGCTTAAGCGTTTCCGCCCGAGCCTCAGCAAACCCTCCCCGGCAAGCTACTCTTTCCCCTGCAAATGACACCCGCTGGCCTCAACATGTAATCAAAGGTTCTATCGGGTCTTTAGAAGCGCAAAGGCGAACCACAACACAGAAAAAAGAGGGTTTGCGGGAGAAAACAGGAATACTATTCCGGATATCCGAACCTTCATAGAACTAATAGCTTTCTAAAGTATTAGAGTTTCTCGTGTGGTCAATTCGCTGTAACAACTTGTTAATCTCGTGATAATAGCAAGCGCCCGATTATTCTCCAGATTGAATCAGGTGAAATGTATCATGAATTCGTTTTCATGAATTGAGCTGTCCGAAAGCGTCACATTTTGTCTTGGTGGCACATTTCATGTTGCATTCGATACTCTTTCATCGGAAAATGATTTATCCTGACTCTATAGAAGACGATTCCATAAGGCATTTATACACAGATAATCATAGAATTGACTCTGTAAATTCTCAAAAGAGAGAGAAAGGAGAAAGAAGAATGAAGAAACTACAATCAGCAATCCTTATTGTATTGATTCTCTCGTCGACATTTACATTCTTATCATTCGCTTCATCTACAGCTCATGCGGATTCAAACACTGTCTCTCCGCTCGAATTCAATACGCTTGACAATTTGGAAATCCAACAATGCGAGGACACAATTCAAATGAACTTGAAGCATTATGTAACCATACCTGCGTCGCCACTCGCAGACATATACAGGGAGGCCCTAGGCGCTTCGAACTATAGTATTGGAGAAGAGATGCCAATACCAGAAAATGTGACGGTGATTCCACAGATTGCAGTGGGAGAAAACCTTGGAAAAACTTCTGAAAATTCCCTCCAAATTCGCAAACAATTTTGTGAAGCATTATCCCAAGAATATGATTCTTCGTTAGGACTGGACACATTAATAGTCAACTCCAGCATGGTACCACAAGGTGAATCGGGCGAATGCAGAATCTATGCAGATGCAATGGCATTCCCACGAGTTTTGACCGCCGTACCAGGTGGAGCAGGCGACACGTGGACTCTTGGAATTGGACCAACCGATTCCGCGAGGTTTGCAGATTATGTATTCACGCAAATAACTTTTCTGAAAATGTTACTACAACAATTGCCTGGTGAACAAGTCTACAAAAGTTCTTATTCAATCCGAATTAGTCTTCCAGATGGCGCTACACTCCTGAATTCCAATGAAATCTCGGGCCTAAGCTGGCTGGTAGATCTTGGAGAAGGAAACCGGTTAGAGGCCTCATTATCAGTTGACAACTCGTTAGTACTGAATGAAACAATGACTGTGACCGAACAAAACACGACTATGCCGATGGCAGACCTTTGCACCGCATTTCAAGGCTACAAGAGTTTCAGAATCGAGTATTCTTTGCCCCAGACCGACGAAGGTGAGCTCAGCGGAAGCCTCGGTTCGGTTGCTCCTTACACTGACTTCAGCTGGTCATGTTCGTTGAAATTCCCTACACTCAGCGCTGATGGTGATAGCAGGGATGGTGACGACCCTGGTGACCCGAAGTTGCCAGATGACGCTCCCGTTGGTTCATTTCTCAAGTACGATGCTAGCCTTAACCTCGTTGCCACTTTCTCTGTTCAATGGGACCCCACTTTTCCAGTTCCGGGGCTGAAGTCCTTCAGATCAACGATTAAGCTTGAGGCTGAAGCAAAGTTGAATGTCGAAGCTGGAATTGGCGGATGGACGTACAACAAGGAAATCAAGATCTTCGAAATCCCCGTCACCAAGGTCACATTCTTCATTGGGCCAGTTCCGGTGTATGTGGACTTGACTCTGGGCGCCCGTGCATCATTAGACATCAGCTTTCAAGCGGGACCGACTGTCAGTGCTGGATATATCGCAACTGGATGGATTGAATATGGACTTGAATATGACAAAAACAGGGGGCTGACCCCTGTTGATAGATCCGGCATGACTGGCGAATTTATTCCACCAACTCTGACTCCTGGATTCGAAATAGTTGCTGAAATCACCCCGAGCGTCCCTATAGATCTCTGGGCAAAATTCTATGCAATTGCAGGGCCGGACTTGATATTCGAACCATATATCGACGCAATATTTACATACTCACTGATCACGGCACAAGTTAAGATAGATGTTACGATCGGTCTGAAGATTTCTTTTGTTTTTCGCCTTGATGACAACCTTAAGAAACTGCTTAAGTCCATCAGCAATCTTCATCTCGGGTACGAGAGGGACTTCCCCTTGTTACACTTCGTGTGGACGACCCATCATGATGTAGGGATCACTAATGTCAGAGTCACGAAAACTTACATCTACCGCGGCGACATTGTTGACATTTCAGTAACTATGAAAAATCAAGGCTCTACGAGGGAACATGATGTGGAAAGCTTCGATGTGAAGGTTCTGTGTGATGACACCCAGATTGGCACGGAATCCATTTCAGATTTGGCAGAACGTTCAGAGATAACCGTGGATTTCACTTGGGACACATCAGCGGTCCCGGTTGGAGAGCGCACGATCAAGGCGGAACTTCTAAACATCAATCCTGCTGAGGAAGCCGATGAAAATGATTACGCAAAGAACAACATCTTCGAGACCAAAGTTGAGATATCGCCTGTAGATTTCTACATTACTTATACCCCTGAAATAACCTGGTATAAGCCCGGAGAAACTACAGAAACTACAGTATGGGTAAAGAACTTGCGCCCCGTCAGAACTACTTTCTGGTTCGGAGCAAGCTTCAAAGATTCTGCGGAAGAATCCGAAAAGTATGACCCACAGATATCTACGACGCCTAAATTAATCACGCTCAATTCGGATGAGACAGCCACTTTCGCAGTCACGTGGACCATACCCGTTGATGCTCCATTCGGTTCGTACAAATCATACCAAATAGCCCTGAACTGCTGGGAAGACAACACCTTCAAAGAGAAATATATAGACAATATTGAATGGGCTGATGTTTTCTATGTTTACAAGCTCCAAATCGTTTTGCCCTCAACAGCGTCGCCTGCATCAGCCGGCGATCCAAACAATCCTAATGCTATATCTATTTCTGTCAGATGGATTCCCACGATGCTAAGCAACCTCCTCCTCAAAGATTCAACTTTTTCAGTGAGAATCGGTGATCAACCTGCTGGATACGAGCTTCAACCCGTTGGCTTTCCTACTTCCCTTGACGACCTTGAAACCATTTATCATAGATGGGTTCATGGATTGTATGAACTGAAAGTCTATCCTCCCGCACAGCTGAGCCAAGGACTCTATGACTTGACCGTCACCGTAGCAATGGGTGAGCTAACGGATTCAGACATGGCGTTGAATGCGACAGAGTATACCAGTGGTCCATCTGCAGAACCAATTTCGAAAGGCTTGGCTTGGCTTCGCACAAGGCAGTACGGTGACGGCTCTTGGCGCAGTAGTGTAGGTGTAACCTCTCTTACGGCGCTTGCATTCTTGAATGCTGGCTATGACGAAACAGATACTGCAGTCAGCAAAGCAATCAATTATGTTCTCAACAGAGTCCATAGCGACGGCTCAATCTACACTTCATATTCAGTCTATGAAACATCAACTGCAGTTTTAGCACTGGTTGCGACCCATAATAAGAACTATGCTACAATCGTAGAAAAAGCGAGAAATTGGCTCGTAGGAGCTCAGCAAGACGAAAGCTTTGGGTATACACCAGCTAATTACGAGTATGGCGGGTGGGCATATTGGTCAAGCAGGGGCGACCCTGATCTTTCAAATACCCAATTTGCATTGCTGGCTCTGGATGCAGCAAACTTACCAAAAAATGATCCTACTTGGAGTAAGGCAATAACATTCACCCAACGCTGTCAGAATAGGCCTGCATCTAATGACCAAGCTTGGGCTCACGTTACTACTCAGCCCTCCTATAACGATGGAGGATTCATATATAGACCTTGGGGATGGAGCCTCGCTGGTGGAACTACATCCTATGGCAGCATGACTGGCGCGGGCATTTGGGGACTACTACTTTCCAATGTTCCAAAGACTGATGAGAGGGTAGTGGCGGCTATAAACTGGGCTACGAATCATTACACGTGGGACACCAATCCAGGATATGGATCGCGACCATACTATTACTATCTGTCAATGTCTAAAGCGCTCACTATGTATGGAAAACCCGTGATTAATGGGCATGACTGGTATCAAGAGCTGTATAACAAGATAGCCGGAATGCAAATAGATGCAGGCTCAGGAAAAGGATATTGGTCAACTTCAGCAGAGGATTACAATCCGGACTTAACAACAGCCTATGCTGTTCTATCACTTCAAACAAGAGCTGTTGCTCCGCCAGTTCAACGCCTATCATACCTTACCTTCATCCTAAGATCGAACTGTCTCATCAGAATCATAGATCCAGAAGGCAACCTCGTTGGATACAATTACATGACCGGCTCAGGAGAAAACCAGATTCCAACAGCAGTTTATTCAGGCCCATTCTCAGAACCTCAATATATCATCATCATCAACCCTCAGGCAGGCACTTACAAGCTTGAACTGGTTGGAGTCTCAGAAGGACCTTACACATTGACTATCCAAGGAAACTATGGGGAAGATGTAACTGACACGTTTGAATACACAGGAGACATCAAGCCAGCCGAATTACACGGTTCAGAGATAACAGTTACAGCCATCGTAGGACCAATCGACATCTATGCAAATCCACCAGAATTTGAAAAGATTATCGACAACGTTCCGCCAACAACAATTCTTACAATCGGTAACCCACAGTACACCGATGGGGCAGGCAAAAAATACATAACTTCAGGCACACCGCTTACTCTGACAGCAGAAGACAATGTGGGTGGTACTGGTGTGGTTTCTACTTACTACCGAGTATACAACACCACCAGTTATGATACTGGACTGATAACTTCAACTCCTCCAATAGAATTTCACTTGACAGGAATTGATGACGGCGAATATTTCATAGACTTCTACAGTGTTGACAACATAGGTAACGTCGAGTCAACCAAGACTCAAAAGGTCATTTTGGACAATACGGCACCGTCACTGACTATTGAGACACCTTTACAGAGTGCTGCACTTCAGGATGGAGTGGACTTGAAAGTCTCAGCGTGGGATCTGAGTGATGTTGCTTCAATAACATTCTCGATTCAATGTGCACAGGGAAATGTCATATCCTCAGAATTTCAGTCGATGTCGGCTGCGCTTGGGTCAGACGGGAAGTGGCACCTTTACTTTGACACCAGGAGTCTTCCAGATGGGTTCTACCTGCTCGTTGTAAATGGAACAGACGTTCTGGGAAATTGGGGCACAAAGACAGTCTCGTTCAGCATTCGAAACTGGGCAACGATACAGTTGCTCCCATCAACCCCAAGCAGCAAGGCCGGAAGAACAATGCCCATCAAATTCTCCATCAGAGTCAAAGCAAGCGTCGATCCTTCCCAACCCTTCATCTACAACGAGGAATTAACCATAAAAATCTACAAGATAGCCTCACCGAGCAACGTCCTTCTACAAACATCGAACTTCGGCTCGGGTTCAACCAACTACAGAATAGACACTGGCAGACTATACATTACAAACTTCAAGACTCTCAGCACACCAGCAACCTACCTCGTAAACATCTATAGAAAAGGCATGCTCATAAGCAGCTTCCTATTCAGTACAGTGAAATAGCAGAATTCAATCTCAATCCCCTTTTTTCTTTTTTATCAACAGCGGAAGCAAGCATTATTGATGCCTGCCTTGCCCCAGCTGGCGCTAGCGAAATCTCGTTGCTAAGAGTACGCTTGTGGCGTCCGTGTATACTTCAGTGGGTCACATAACAAAGGATTTCAAGCGCGGGCCAGCTTGTGATCTAATCGAGGATTCTTCCACAAGTCATAAGAACTCAAGCGATACAAGGTGATTGACACTGAGTTGGAGAGTTGAGGTATGAAGTTCGAGAATAGCAGAATGAAAATAAGCATGTTAGCAGTCTTGATCATCATCGTCGGTTCACTAGGCTTGTATTCTTATGCCAACAGAGGTGCAACAACGCAATCAGGAGAAACCTATCTTTTCATCAAACCTGCCTTTGCTCAGAGCATGAGCACGGCACCGACTTTTCTGGATGAGGAGGCTGGAATTTCATTGTACGTGAATATTGGTCAGTCAATAGACTTAGCTGTGGCTAAGACCGTTTATAGGACGCTAGAGAAGGAAACCGCTAATTACACTGTTGGGTCTATAGCTCTGCCTAACCTTACGGAGAACGAGGACGTTCACTGCTTCGTCCACAAGGACGGTTGGATTGTAACATACTACCTAAAAGGGGAGCCTCTTAGCAAGATAGTTGATTGGAACCTTTGGTCAGGTGGCAAGCTGACTAAGAACAAACTGCAAGTAGGGTTAGAACAGATGACCAACGCCTTAGGAAAAGTTGTCACAGATGTGAAATACTACCATTTTCAATATCCCAATGCTAACAAGTGTATGATAATCCTTGAAACTTTAGTAGGCAGCGGAGAAGACAGCTTCAACGTCACAACACCCAACGACATTGCAGTCTATGAACGGTCATGGTCCCATTACGCCAACACTACTCGTGAGTACTATGGTTGGGCATGGGAAAACTATCATTCATATTTCAAGATCGATGGAAATACGATCAACTCTATAATTGGGGTAGATGGTCCAGTGACGAACCGCGGAACACTTATCGTCGCGCAGCTTTTTCCGAGTGCAGCTCATGTCATAAGCGTTTCATACGATCACCAAAACTCCTACCTGTATGGCGTTTGCGTCGCGCTTGTGTATCAAGAACCCTGAAAGGACTTGGACGTGCACAACTATGAATAAGATGCTGCCGATATGTCTATGTGTAATCTTGCTGCTACTTGGAGCTTTTGCAGGAGCCATGTTCCTTTCGAGGAAAGCAAGAGCACAGGGGGACGGAATCATCGTTGACGGTGAGGATGATGTTTCAATGATAACCAATGAATACTCAGCTGAAATTGCAAACGTAACTAGCGGGGTAACTTCAAGAGTAGTTGTGGAGTACGGAGATTTCGGCTCTAAGCTCGGATTGAATAGATCTGGTGAACTGGATCAAGCAGCCGGTGCAGTGTCTTCAAGGGTATTGGCGGAGTATGCAGATTTCGCATTCACGTGCGAGTCGCAACGTTCTGACGCACTGTTGCAGGCAGCCGCTAATGTGACATCCAGAATAATAGTTGAATATGCCGATTTCATATTTAGCCCCAGCTTGGGTCCCAAGCCAATGGAAGACGGAAACCCACCAACTATAGGCACACCAGTTCAAGAGCCTCCTTCAGACGTGGCGCCGTATCAGAACGTGACAGTTTCTGTTAATATTACGGATGCGGAGAGCGGAGTCAAAAACGCAACCCTACACTACAGCCTAAACAATACTGAAGCATGGACTACTGTAGTAATGAGCTACAATTCAACCTCACACCTTTACTATGCAACAATTCCTGAACAATCTGAAGGAACACGTGTGAAATACAAGATTGTCGCATACGATAACGCTGAAAACATGGCTGCTAAAGACAATGCTGGACAATACTATACTTATACCGTTGTTCCAGAGTTTCCATCATTCCTCATTCTACCACTAGTTTTCCTGCTGACTTTATCGGTAGCAATGATCCGCAGAAGAAAAGGTGCTACCAAATAGCACGATGAAGAAACCAGAGAATTCAGAATTGGAATTGCCACATCATGTTTTCTAACTCAACTGAATTATGAACCCAGAATACAGAATAGAAAGAAGAAATGTTGTTGTCGGCAAATCAATTGCCTTCGATCCCTTTTGAAATCTCCTCTATTAGAGAAGAGACTCAGCCTTCGTCAAGATCATCCAAATCCTGAAGTTCTATGTAATAACAGCCTTCACACATTCCATCGAACTCTTCCCATTCTTGTTTGGAAATCCTCTTTCTACAGAGTCCGCAGTTATAATCCTTCTCAGATTCTGGTCTGGCAAAGGTCTCAACCGTAGTTGAAGAGTAAATCTCCCAGACCTCTCCCAGATTCTCCATTATTATGCTTCCCTCATAGTTTGAGGGAAAGATGTGATGATCTAGTTTCTGGATTTTCCTTCGGAGACTCATCGGAGTATTTTCTATGGCTACCGTTGTATGTTTTCTATGGCAATGTGGGCATGTCTTTCCAACAGGGACATCAGCCATTTTTCTCTTCCCTGACAAAATTCTCAAGAACCTTTGTGCTTCTTTCATTTCTCTTTCTTGTTGTTCGTTTTTCTTCCAAATAGTCCCTAACGATTATATTCAGAACTTTGCTGATCTCTTCAACTTTTTCTTTGTTTTCCAAACCAATTCCAATAGGCTGGTGATCTTGCAATGCTTGAGTCACGATTCTCTTTATCAAATCTGGATTGATACCAACGCTTTGGAGCAATGCTTCAGCCCTGTCTAGGCGTTTCAATGTTTTCTGTAGCTCTTCTCGTAGCTCTTGTTCGTTCATTTTGAGAATGTCTACTTCTTTTTCCAGATTTACGATTTCATGACTCCCGTTACCTGTCTTCTTTAAGTGAAGAACTTGATTGAGCTTCAAGAAATCCTTTGTCAGACTGACTCCCTGAATGTACGTTGATATGTCCTTTTCGACTGCCTTGCCGACCAGCATATTGGCAGACCATTGATTAATTCCAAGAGAAGTAGCAGTTCTCATTACTAGCTTTCTTCCACAATGCCAGTGCAATTGTCCTCTTGGCTTGACGTTAGCTCTTTTTGCCAGTTCCTGTAGAGTCCAGTTCAAGCTATCCTCGCTCATATGCTCTTTTCTTGCAGATTGTAAGAGGTACATGTTATTCTTGTCCAGGGTGGGAAGATACTTTGGTAGATATTCTCTGAATTCCTCTGACACGAAGGTGTGAGCGTTGACTCCTTCTTTTCTGGTTCTGATGACTATCTCAACCGGATTCTCTTTTTTAGAACGTCAAACCAAGACCATTCTAGCCTGCAAGCATCACCAACTCTTAGGCCCAACAAGAGAACTTCCAGGATTATCTTCTCCTTCAAGTTTGCCAGATCAGCCATTTCTTGCATTTCGCCAATAGTCAAAGGATGATCCCGTGTGGTCACTTCTGCATTGTTGACTCCCAACCCTCTCCTAAACTGGATGTCTTTTCCATGAAACTTGAAATACTGGGTTACACTGTTGACATAGAATCTACACGTGTTCTGCTTGTACTTCTTCTTGAGCTCTATGTAGTATCTTTCCAAGACCCTTGGTAGAGTAGTAGATTGCTCATTGAGAAGCGAAGTTATCGGTCTGCCCAACCAGACTTCAAATTTCCTAATAGCAGTCCTATAGTTCTTTTGAGTCTGTGTTGAAGGGATCAAAACAAGGAAATCTTCTACCTTCGTTGACATACTGGTCTGAACTACATCTTCCATTCATCATTTCCTAAAGGTCTTGTGAATCCAGAATCAGCATCCTATATCCCGAATCCCATTCCGCTCTTCGGGAGATATCTCCACTCGGGTGAGAATGCAAATTCGCTCGGTTACTTGAAGTCGAAGGCTCGGCAAAAAAGAGGGTTTTGGTATAAATTACAGTCTGGGAACGGTAACTCCCGGGCTACCATTTCCCAATCCTGAAAAACACTGCATGTGCGCGCGCTATTTGCAGAATCGCAACTTTGCTCGTCATTTGGCTGAACGTGCAAACCCGCACAAGAAAGCTTAATAGCTCGTGGAAATTTAACAAAACAAAAGGCAATCGACATGGTTAAGATACGCATCAATTATGCTAGATGCGTTGAAGACGCTAGCAAGATATGCGTGGAGATCTGTCCTGTTTTGATCTTCCGCATCAAAAAGCTGGCAAAATCTGAAAAACCAGAAATTGTAAACGTAGAGAACTGCATCATGTGCAGATCATGCCAAGTCAATTGCCCACTTCAAGCCATTGAGATTCTGACCTAGACTCCTAGAACTCTTATTAGGTCGCCTCTGCTGTCTCTCATCTCAACTGTCAAATCCTCGTTGACCTGTCTTGTGGCACACTTTATGCATGGATCGTAGGCTCTCACTATCATTTCCACCCTGTTCAAGAGGCCCGGCTTGACTTCGCCTTTGTGTATGAACTCGGCTGCAGCGTCCTTCAAGTTGAGGTTTATAGCCGCGTTGTTCAGCTGCGTTGGAATTATCAGCTTCATGCTTTCCAGCCGTCCATCTCCGGTCAGAACGTACTTATGAGCTAGC
>Ga0315296_10000371_pt1 | contig 41513 bp, 30 predicted proteins | sample YL17G14_18_MG_FD_203921 | JGI IMG/M metagenome (GOLD analysis project Ga0315296, IMG submission 203921) | Sediment microbial communities from Yellowstone Lake, YNP, Wyoming, USA - YL17G14_18 | ecosystem: Environmental > Aquatic > Freshwater > Lake > Sediment | place: USA: Wyoming | collected... | reverse complement strand
GGGGGCCCCATCCGCGCGGGCTAGGGAGTCCCAGCCAATCACGCCAGAGCGATCCGGGACGCCGCCATCCGGGGGGATGTGGACCAGGGGATGGGCTGTCCGGAGGAACTCCTAATCCCCTCGCGAAGGACTGGGCAGACGCCGGGGGGGCATTTGCCTGCACGAGCGGCACTGCCGTGGACGGGGACACGGATACACGGTTCTAGTCAGGTTCTGGAGGAGATGATTCTCATAACCTGTCGGATTGGCGTGTCTAGGATGGCGGGACCCCAGCCCGAAGATGACGCGGATGACATCGTACGCACACCGCATAAAGCTGTCCACAACTGTGGATTGCACATGTATAGCGATCAAGGATATAATAATCGTCTCCACCACCGTTATCCAAAGGCGGGCAGGTGGGCTAGAAGGCGTGGACTCAGACACGAAGAAGCTCCGGTTCCTTCTGTGGTCTATGGCCAGGGGACAGGACGTCTGGGAGGATTTCCTGGGCTTGGTGGGGCCTTTTATCTATCATATCCTGAAGGAAGACTACTGTTTCTACGAGGAGTACGACGAGCATACGCGGCACGAGATTCTTCACGACATCTACCTTCGGGTTGCGAAGTACTCAGGCGGGACAGCCGGAAGGCTTGATTTCGACGCATATAAGGCGTACCTCCGAAAGACCATTCGAACCGTGATGACCAACAAGCGGCGCATCCTTGCAAGATGGAACAGGGAGATCAGCCTGGAGTCGCTGAGCGATCGGACCGTGAAGACCGCTCTTCCGCATGTGCCCGATCCGGTCACCTGGTTCGAAGAGAAATGGAGGTCGCGGTCGGTTACGCCTGCCGTGAAGGCGGCAATCGCCAGAGTCGCGGCGCATTCCCGGGAATCTACCAAGACCGAGCGGATTCTGCTTCGCAGACTGGTGGAGGGATCAGGTTACGAGGAGATTGCAGAAGATGCTGGGATAGGAGTGGATGCCGTGCGACACGTGGTCCACTACTACAGCGAGCGGGTCATTGACGAAGCAAGGGCAATCCTGGGTGTAAAGGGGGAGGTGACTTAGGATGAACTGGGGCGAGAACGAACGATCGGACTGCGATGAGCGCGAGATGGATCTCTTTATGCAGGAGTCGCGCCGCGCTGTCCAGGACGTTAAGGCGCAACTCAGAAGGAAGCGGCAAGTGCGGATTGCCGTGTCTCGCTCGGTCGCGTTAGGTGTTGTTGTTCTCATCATAGGGGTATCCCTCATACCTGGTCCGATGTACGTGACGCTGGCTGCAATGCGAGAGTGGATCGCAGCTCATGTGCCGTTCAGGCATGGACCTCAGCAATGGATCGGTGGAATCTGCTTTTCTACAGGAGGGATAGCCTATTCTGCGGAGCCCACTCGACGTTGGATTGACGACTTTCGGGAGTTCGAGTATTCGGATGGTGAATGGGTCGAGCGGTTTTCGGATGACTTTGAGCAAAATGCAGTCGGAAGCTTTCCGGCCGGATGGGACCCGGAAAAGCGTCAGCCCGGTTGTCCACCCGGTACCGACCTGTTCATTGATGTTGCGGGCCCGGATAGTCAAGGCGTTGATCTTGGCAGGTCGGTGGCTCTGATAGACACTCTGAGTGACAATTGCGGCTCCATGTTCTCTCCCGACTATTTCAGGAGCTGCGCGGGGAAAGTAGCAGTAGAATGGTCCGAACGACATGAGACCCTTGATGATGCGCTCATTGCCGAACTCCGCGGGAGCCAAGGGGAACACGGGCCCTTCACGGTAGGCATGTACGGCAACGACCCCAACAACCCCGGACACCGCGGCTGGATAGTCCTCGGGACTCAAGACCCAGTGACCAAACAAGAGTTGTCCCCTGAGGTGTTTCAGTGGGAGCCTAACAGATGGTATCGCCTCAGGGTTGAGATCGACATAGCATCTCAGACATTTGACTTCTTTGTGGACTATGTTCCTACGTGGTCTGAGTAGGCTGATGGTCGAGTTCTACGGAAACCGGATCAACCGGGGCATATCCAAGATCCAAGTGCTTCGACAGGCCAAGCTGACGCTGGCAAACAGTGAGGAGTTTTCCGACCCACGGTTCTGGGCCCCGTTCGTCCTGTACGGGCTTGACTAGCCCGCACCTGACCACAGATCAGCCCAAGCTTGCCACAGGGAAAGCGCGTTGAGCAGCGGCGCCCCTCAGCTTTTCGCGCATTTTTTCTCCCCCTTTTCTCATGTTCCGGTCACTGAAGGTGTTTGGTTAGTTGTTGCGGGTCCAGCCCGACGACGAGAAGGAGATGAACAAGATGAGAAACCTAACAACGCCCGTTATGATGCTTGCAGCTCTGGTCCTGCTGACCATGGCTATCGGCTGCCAAGGCAGCAACAATCCACCGGCGATGCCGGGAACCGACCCGGGCAAGAGCCCCGTGAGTGGCGAAAGCACACCGACGCCGGAACGAGGGGGAAATGCAGTTAACTTCATCGCTGACCCCGTGACAGATGAGAGTACGACTTGGGACTATGGTTGGTTGCGGGTCAGCGGCAGCGGACCAGCCTTCTGGCACATCGCGCGAGATAGTCACCCATCCCTTCCGGACCACCGCTGCTTCCGCTGGGGTGGAGCCAAGGGCGGCAATTATGCTAACAACGAGTCGGACGCCCTGACCCCCAGACGCGTCTTGCTGCCTGCAAACACGACGAGTCTGACAGTCTCGTTCTGGACACGCTATAAGCTAGCGGCGGGTGATTATGGCTATGTGAGATGCTCCATCGACTGCGGATTCTTTGACGAAGGCGTAATTGATGTCCTCGGGGGTACAAGCCCCGATTGGCCCGATTGGACGAGAAAAGAGTATAGCATTCCCTGCTATCCTGGGACATGGTACGTTTTCGAATTCAAGGCCCGATCCGATGCCAGCATGACTGATTGGGGCTGGGAGATCGACGACATTTTGGTCTACGGACAGTGAACAAGCTTGTATCCTGCGAATTCATTCTGCCAGGCTTCTATTTCCCCGCGCGGATCCCGGCGACAGGCTGAGCAAGGCACCTGCGGAGCGTACACAGAACAGAAGAAGCGGATGTTGTGCAGACGAGCCCCGGGACCTCCCCGGGGCCTTTTTGTGTTGCTCTCAGGTGTTGCCGCGGCTTTCCTCTCCAAGCCGCTCCCAGTCGGACCGGACGATTGCATAGAGCCTGCTGTCCACAAAGGAGTCCTTTCGTCTGCAATCGTGGCGCAGCACGCCCTCCAAGCGCATCCCAGCTTTCTCCATCACCCTGGCGCTGGCCGGATTGTCAACAGCAGATGCGCCATAGATGCGCTCAAGCCCGAGCTCTGCGAAGCACCAATCCCTTAATGCGCACAGAGCTTCCGTGGCGATGCCTCTGCCCTGATGCCTAGGGGTGCACCAGAACGCCACCTCGCCTTTCAGGTCCTCCCAATCGACCCAGACGCTGACACCACCGACCAGTTTGCCGCTGTCCTTGAGGTAGATGCATCTCTCAAAGCCGCTCCTTGACTCCTCCCGCCTTTCTGCAGACGCAAACCGCTCGAGAACCTCCTCCTTGGAAAGCATAGACTCCTTTTCCAAGAACATGTCGATTACCGCGGCGTGATTGAAAGCAGCCATGAAGGCATCAGCGTCATCTGCCGTCGGACGGCGAAGGATGAGCCGTTGGGTTTCTATGATGAAAGATGTTCCGGACTCGTTATTCATTGACCAGCCTCCGATCCTTTCCACAACGCGGCAGGGGACTCTAGTAAGACGATTCGGATCGATGCGTACCCTTTGCGTGTGGGTCAGCAAGGACAAGGATATCGTCCCACGCGTAGGCGACACCAGGGAAGGGACGGTCACCTATGATTAGCTCTTTTTCACGGACGCGGATTCCCCCCAGCTTCTCATAGAACTTGCAGGCCGGGTTCGCAGTCAGAACCCAGACCAGCATTGAGCGAATGCTTCGGTCATACAAGGCTCCAGCCAGTGCGGCAACCAAGCGTCGTCCAATGCCCTGTCGTTGCCATTCCTTGAGTATGTATATTGCGTAGATCTCGCCCTGATACAGGGGATCGCTTTTGCGTTCCGGTCCACCGGAGAGAAAGCCAAAGATCGAGCCCGGATCGTCCTCTGAGACAAACACCAAGGGGAACTCCTCTGGATCCCTCAGCCGAGCGACCCAAGCGTCGGTGAGCTTCTCATAGGTCAGTCCAGCCAGAAACTCGTCAGGCAGGATTCCTGCGTAAGTCGACCCAAAGCTATCGACGTGCGCTCTTGCGATTGCCCCAGCATCGGCGGGTACTGCCGGTCGAACGATTGCTCCCATGTTCCGGAGGAATTATAGCGCACTGCTGAAACCCAACGCCTAGCGTTGCCCCGCAAACCACCAGAGCAATCAGTGGAGACAGCCGAGCCAAGTCTGTCCTGATCACGAGAGGCCCGGGACCTCCCGGGGCCTTTTGCATATGCCAGACACTTCGCTCGACATGCGGCTCTCCCTTGGCGCGTTCCTCCTCCTGCGGGCTTCTTGAATGGCGGCCTAATCAACCAGGCGGTGGAGCGAACGTCATCCTGTATTTCTCTATGCGCCGCTCCAGCTCGCGTCTGGTGAGTCCTATGAGTTGAGCCGCCTTGCTGAGGTTGCCGCCGGCTTGGGTGTAAGCCTGCTTAATGGCATTCTGCTCGATTCGAGGGATCACCTCTTTCAGATTGGGGAGGGGCTCAGCCGCCGTCTCAATGACCGCCTCTGGTTCAGCGGGTCCGAGGAACGTTTCCGAAACAATTCGGTCCCGGGTCAGGGCAACCGCTCTGCGTATGGTGTTCTGAAGTTGACGCACATTTCCCGGCCAGTCGTGGGATTTCCAGGCCTCAAGCACATCAGGATTAACCCCGATGACGTCGCTTTTCTGCTCGAGGTTCTCGCGGGTGATGAAGAAGTCCACGAGCTCGGGGATGTCTTCGCGGCGTTCTCTAAGGGGAGGAAGGTCTATGCGGCAGACGTCAAGGCGGAAGAAAAGATCCTCCCTGAGTTGCTTCTCCTTCACCAGGGCCTCTGGCCTGACATTCGTGGAGAAAATGAGCCTGGCTTCGTTCTTGAGCGGATCCTGGCCGCCGACCCTCGTGAACTCTTGCCCCTCGAGGACTCTCAATAACTTCGATTGTGTGGCAAGTGGTATATCTGCAAGTTCATCAACGAACAGCGAGCCCTTGCGCGCTGCCTCAAAGCGCCCGATGTGCCTTCCCTTCGCATCCGTGAAGGCACCCGCTTCATGACCGAAAAGCTCGCTTTCGATGAGTGTAGGCGTCAGAGCAGAGATGTGCAGCGTGATGAACTTCTCGTTCCGTCGGTCCGAGTGCTCATGAAGCGCCCTCGCCACAAGCTCTTTTCCGGTGCCGGTCTCTCCCGCAATCAGGACCGGGTTCTCCTGGTTGGCGAACATCCCGATCCTGCGAAACACCTCGAGCATTCGAGGGGATGACCCGATGAATCCCTCCTTGACCTTGCTCTCCTTGATCCTGTGATACTCGTTGGTCATACGTCTCACTGCGATCGCCCGGTCGAGATGAAGTTGCAGTTCCTCCATATCCGCCGGCTTGGACATGTAGTGGTACAGCCCTTCCGACATCGCCTCGATTGTCAACTCCGGGCGATGCATCCCGGTGATCAGTATCATCGGAGTGCCTGGCTTGAGTCGATTGATCCTCCGGAAGAGCTCAACACCATCGAAGTCTGGCAATTTGTAGTCCAGAATCGCGGCCACGATGTCTTCCTCTGCGGCGATCTTCTCTCCCCTGGCCCCGTCGGCGGCTTCCAGGGCTTCATAGCCCCATTCCTCAACCCACATCTTGAAGCCGAGGCGGGCTGACGCATCATCATCTACGACCAGCACCTTCTGCTTGCCTGTCATTGAATCTCCTCCCATCCTGCCCCGATTTCGTAGATCGGCGCCCACCAGGAATTGTTCTTGGCAACCTTCGCATCGACTATGATCACCCGTACCCCCACCCCTTCCGTCTGGCTGAAGTGGTAAACCACTGGCCTTTTGCCCTGATAGTGGATCGGCACAACCTGGTCCGGCACCCATCCTTCATCCCATTCAAGCCTGGACACCAGGATGTCTACGCTGAACGCAATCTGCCATTCGGCCCTGGGGACGACACACACCCAGTTGTAGATCATCGTCTCAGGCTGTTCACCAGCTTCTACGGCATCCCGTGCGTCCGAATTCTCGATAATCAGCTCGACAGGAAAATGCCTAGCCGAGAACGACCAGAAGCGATTCGTGGTCTCTCCGGCGAGCTGTTCCACCAGGCCGTCGACAACAACCTCGGGTCCGAGCCCGGTGTCAGAGCTGGGGTGGCTCCTGCCTCTTGGGACGCCGGACTCAAAAAAAGCCTGCCCAGCGGCCAGGATCTCGGGATTCCGGGTTCTATCCCTCACGACGCTCTCTTCCAGCAGCAACCAGTTCGTCTGATCTATCCAGTCCCTCTTCATCTCGCGGCTCAGGCGACCCCAATTTGCCTCGGGGTAAATCAGAACCAGTTGAGTCAGTGGCGACAGCACTGAAATAACGAGAATGACGAATCCTATTGTCCCTGAGAACCTATTCAAGTCCAGATCTCCGCAATACGGTCCCAGGCGGCTGCTTCGGCCACTCGGCTACAACAGCGGCGCCCTTGGAAGCAGTCAAATCGAAATAAATCCGGCCGCCATGAGCTTCGAGAATTCGTTTTGATATCGGCAAGCCGAGGCCGGACCCATCCGCCTTGGTCGTATGGAATTCCTTGAATACTCTTTCCGCCTCTTGCGGGCCGATGCCCGGTCCCTCGTCCTCGACTCTAAGAACTACCCTCCCTTTGTCCAGGCTGAGGCTCGAGTTGATCTGTCCGCCCACAGGCGACGCTTCCATGGCGTTCTTGAAGACGTTTACGAACACCTGCCGCATCTTCTCCGAGTCGAAGAGGGCAATGTCATTCGGGGGATCGGACCAGAGGCAGTTCACGTTCGATTCCCCAGTCATCTCTCGAGCAAGGCCTTTCAGTTCAGCCCACCATTCCCCCAGTTGGACCTCGGCCAGAGTCAGTCTTAGTTCGCGCGAGAAATCAAGTAGTCGTTTGAGTATGGCATCGAGCCGGTCGATCTCCTTCATGATCAAGTCTGCAGGACTCTGGAGGTCTGACCCTTTCGCTTTGGAGCCAATGAACTGGGAGAACGAGCGAATGGCCTGCAACGGGTTGCGAATCTCGTGCGCAGTGACTGAAGCCAGCCGGCCGATAGCGGCGAGCCTTTCTTGACGGGACGCCTCCATCTCTGCTTCGAATCTGGTTGCCAGTTTGATGTATATCTGGTAAACCAAAAGGCCGCCGACAACCAGCCAGCTCAATGCGGAGATCCACAGATTCGTGACATGGGTAAAGGTGAACGGGACGTTGAACAACTGGGCTAGGCTCGAGCTATAGATTCCGATTGCCGCTCCGCCGACTACTTGTCGTAGTCGAAATGACCCACCGGCAAGCTCTGCCTGATAAGCCACGACCCAGGTGAAAACAGCCACATAGAATGAGAACTGCGTTAGCTCCATCAACTGGCTGAAGTCAGCCCCGAGCATCCGCACGTACAGTTGGCTCAGGGAAACTGAGAAAGCAAGCAAAGCGGAAACAACGGTCCACGGAGAAAGCCGCAACCAGTCCATCGACCTTTGAAACAGCACTCTCGATGAACCTGCGAGCACAAAGACGGGTAGCACCACGAGAAGGCCCACGATGGTGTTTCCTGCGCCCCAGAACACGGGAACCGGAATGCGCCCCATTCTTCCGTAGTCCGCCAGAACAGCGTCAACAAGGCCTATGGACTCGTGGCTGCTGACGTGCCCTACCCTCACCACCAAGTACCATGCGACCAGGCACAGAGCGCAGGCTATGACCATAACCCGGACTCTGTCAGCCGAGAGAAAAGACGATGCCAGTTGAAAGCAAAGGGCGATGACGAAAAGCTGAAGGAAGGCTGACGTATAAGGGAGAAATGCTCCGCCATGTTGCGCAAAGATAGCCGGCTCGGCCGTCATCCCGGGCAAATGCGCCCCGAAAAGACCGAGCAGCATCAGCGCAACCAGACCTGCAAGTGCGAGCCGCGGCGCCCGCCGCCAGAAAAGGAGCCCATAGACGCCCAGCAGGGCAAGTGCCCCGCTTTGTGCGAGAGTCGGCCAGATGTAGGGGTTCGACCAGGTAGTCGTCATCTATCCACCTGTCCGGGTGCCTTCTCGTCAGTGCGTGACCACACCCGGCGATGCCTGCAAACGCGACTCAGGCAACACAGATCCCGTCCCGCCATGGGTGTGCCGTCTGGGGGAGATGTTATCATAGCAAGCGAATGTGAGCAAGCTCGGACGTCCCACGTCCCCGGCACGACAAAGTCCGCCAAACGATGACAGCCGGCCCAGGATAACAGCCCCCCCCGGCAGGCTCCCAGAGGCCGACATCCCCAGGTCACTTCACCAACTGGTCAACCATCTGGTTGACCGCATGGGCAATGTTGCCTTCTCCCCTCCGGTTCCGATAGACGGTATTGCCCCCCTCTTCAGCGCCAAACGCCCGATTCCGTCGGGGTTCTGCCCTTTGTTCCCTTCTCCCGCGATCAGAATCCTCCTCTGGCACGACCCTTGCACCAGACAACCCTGACGGACGACACATTATTACCCGCGCAGACTGGATTCTCAATCGGTAACCAATCGAACGATAGGGGATTCCGTGCAGGGAAAGGCACAAATCGCCTCGATTCACCATACCTAGGAGGATGAAGAAATGAATCGTCTCTACACAATCGCAGCGATACTGACCGCACTCTTCGTCATGATAGGGTGCGCTGGAGGCCAGGAGGGCGCGCTGTCGGACAGCCCCCTCTCGCCCGAAACACCCGGGCTGACTCTCGGTCGGGAGTCAGACTCCACAGAGTCCGGTCATCAACTCTGGGCATACTACATGGTCTACGTGGACCCGGAGGAAAACGGCATTGAGATTGTCCCGATCCGACAGGTGACCCAGCACTACAATGTCGTCAGGTGGCTTGAGCAGAAGCCGTGCTCGGATTGCCTCAAGATCGATGTCAAGGACAAACAGCCATCACCCGACGATGGTACCTGGAACTGGACGGTCGACATGGAAGTCCAGCATCCGTTCCCCGATAGGCCAAACCTCACCGGCTTCGATGTGCGCGGCATCGTCATGTTCGACGGCAGTTACACCTTCCATTCGCAGGGCCTCAACACTTCGGATCGACGCATGGGCGACAGCGAGTTACTGAACGCTGACGGCTACACTACGCTGTACAACGGGGGTACCGAGGGCTGTGGTCCAAAGGGCCTCTGGGGCTACATCCGGGGCGAAGATCTCCATGTCCCGGAGTTTCCGCCCAACGCTGCGCTGAATGGTTACATCCGGTATGCCTCGGACGACTCCGCCTGCAACGCGTTTCATCGCGGAGATTCGGTAAGACGCACCTACGAGATCAACACGCCTGGCTCGGAGCTCGTCATGGCTTACGCGGTCGATGCAAACTGGGCGCCGCCCATCAAGAAGCCCGCGACGAATCCCTGCGAGGACTTCGGGCCTGATGCCCACTGCCCGGAACCGTGGTGGATCAAAGTCGCGGTCACTCCGCCCGATGGACTGACGGATAAGGGGGGACAGACGGATGTTTTCATAAAGGTCTACGACTGGCAAGGCGCGACCAGCTACTTCCCGCCAAGCATTGAGTGTCCTGAACTGTTCCATGGGGCGAAAACCGCCGGGTGGCTGGAAAACGGTGACGGCTGGACACGCTACAAGATCACGATCACGAACGAGAAACTCGCTCCCGCAGGTGAGTACAAGTGCCTGATCAGCGTCCAGGACAAGGACAATGCATCTGCACCCGACTGCTTGGATTTGACGGCGTATCAGATAGTCATCCTCCCGGTCACGGATATCTCGGTCGTGGGTCAGCCCACTGGTGTCACCGCCTCTGACGGCACACACTGCGACAGGGTTGAGATAGAATGGGACTCTGTTACGGGCGCCACAGGATACAACGTCTACAGAGACGGCAACAAGGTCAAGTCGAATGCATCAGGCTCTCCCTGGGATGACACGACGGCGATTCCCGGCATCCACTACCAGTACCAGGTCTCTGCCGTCAATGTTTACGGTGAAAGCGACAAGTCAGATGAAGATGAAGGTTGGCGTGGCGCGCCTCCTGGAACGCCGACTGGTGTAAGCGCTACTAACGGCGACTATGACGACAAGGTCACGGTGGAGTGGAAGGCCCCAGAATCGGGCGCCACGGGATACAACATCTACAGGGACAGTGCCCTGATCAAGTCGAATGCATCAGGCTATGCTTGGGATGATACGACGGTTGTCCCCGGTACCCACTACCAGTACCAGGTCTCTGCCGTTAATGATTGCGGTGAAAGCGACAAATCAGATGAAGATGAAGGTTGGGCGGGTTGCCCGGCTCCCGATCCGCCGACTGGTGTCACCGCTTCTGACGGCACGTACTGCGACAAGGTCAGGGTGCAGTGGAACTCAGTTACGGGCGCTACGGGATACAACATCTACAGAGACGGCAACAAGCTCAATCCGGTTCCAGTGACCACCTCTCTCTGGGACGACACGACAGCCAATCCCGGTACCCACTACCAGTACCAGGTCACTGCCATTAACGATTGCGGTGAGAGTCAGAAGTCCACTTCCGACGAGGGTTGGCGGAAGGCACCACCTGATCCACCGGGAGGCGTGACCACAACCGACGGCGACTGCGATCTCATAAGAATCTGTTGGACCGCAGTCTCGGGCGCCACGGGATACAACATCTACAGGGACGGCAACAAGATCATGTTGTACCTACCCGGTCCTCCGTGTGATGATACGACGGCTGTCCCCGGTACCCACTATCAGTACCAGGTCTCTGCCGTTAACGATTGCGGCGAGAGCCAGAAGTCCACTTCCGACGAAGGCTGGCGCAAAGCACCTCCTGACCCGCCCACCGGTGTCACCGCCACCGACGGCGCGTCCTGTGATTGCGTTACAATCAAGTGGGATCCGGTTCCCGGAGCGGAGACCTACAACATCTACAGGGATACTGTGGCGATCAAGCTCAACTATGCCGGTACAAGCTACGACGACTGTACGGGTCAAGCGGGAGTACAGTACAACTACTGTGTGAGGGCCAAGAACGATTGCGGTGCAAGCGATCCATCATGTGATCCAGGCCGGCGAGCCGCAATACCGTCTCCCCCGTCCTGGTTAGATGCGTCGGACGGCACCTACCCCAACTATGTATATCTCACCTGGGAGGGAGTCGGCGCTGACGCTGTCTACGATATTTACAGAAAGGACAAGGGAAAAATAAGAGACAACAACCCTACAACAAGCTATGCCGACTACGACGTGCAGACCGGTTCTTCATATGAGTACTGGGTTATAGCCCACAATACGTGCGGCTCAAGCGGTCAGTCTCCGCATGACACCGGATATGTGCTAGATCCCGTGATATCCCTCGATCTTGTATATCCAGCCGTCACCCATCAGAGTCCATGCATCCATGCCAACGATAGCAGGCTGAGCTATGACTGGCAGAACGGCCATGATAGGTTTACTTATAATGTACGAGTACATGCGCAAAGCAACCTTCCGCTCGACTACGTTAAACTTGAAATTATCAATCCAGACACAGGTTCTGTTTTTGCATCAAAAACCTGGACGCTGCCGGGGACCTCGATGACCGAAGACTACAGTTGGGGACCTTTCAGAACAAACCAGGCGGGTGCTGGGTACAGATGGTTGTTCAAAATCACTGCAGAGGACATATATGGCAACCCTGCAGAGTGCAATGATGAAGTATTCACGATCTTCATGCCCGGCCACCCAAGCGGGAGTTCGAGTAATCCTTCATGTGGCTATAGTGAACCTTATCATTACTGGAATGACGGGGATTTCTATATCGGTGACCACTTCTATCACAATCATTGTAAGGTTGTTCCATGGCCTTATGATGGAGATCATGCAGCCAATATTTACGAGTATGGCGGTAATGGAGGGTGGGCAACTTGGCATTTCTTCATCGACAAGGCCGATTGGGGCGACCCACTGGCTGTCACGGGTATGAGTGTTGAAGGGAACACGTGCTGCGACAACGAGTGCAGCGCGAACAAATGGGATGTCGGTGTCGACTGCTGGATTCTCCAGGAATGGAGGGGTGGCGGATACTCTGGATGCACAAACAAATGGTCGTGGGCACTCAGCGTGAAGCCGTGCTATTTCAATTCAGTATCATCGACGCAATATCGTGTTGGGGTTCATGTCAAGGTTGAGCCCGGTGTCGATAATTTCGACGGCGTCGATGTGCGGTTTATCGGGTTGTGTTTGCAGCGATAGGCGTGGGCCCGACGACTGTGTAGCTGTAATCAGAATGCCGTAGTGAATTTCCCCTGCACCTGCGGGGGATTATCATTTGCCAGGTCGGCGTCCTTTGGGAACGGATGGATGTTGTTACTCCAATGGCCCAGAGCTGTGGCGCTTAGGAGCAATGCGGGCAGCGCTTGGGCATGCGGGCCCGTTGGTTTTCGTTTGAGGATACGGCCCAGCCCGTGGAGGTGCTTGGTCATTGGACCGAGATCGTGGAGCCGAGTCGGGGCGATCGCCTGAACCTTGCAGCCTCGCTACCTTGGATCCTGCCTGATCGCCCTGTCGGGCGATCCCGCTGTGGGGTTGTACTGCCCCCCAACGGTGACGATGTTATCCTCCACCCACCCCGGCTCGATCCTGATCCGCCCTCCTTCGAGCTCGATGTAGCAGAAGTCTCCGAAGAGTTGCTTGACTTTCTGACTAGAGGGCGGTTTGGGAACCATGACTGCCTCCCGCGGTGAAATCCGACTCGCATTGCAGCGAATCTGGAAGGGTCTTCTCGGATCAAGCCCGCACAGGCCCCTTTTCTCACCCGGACGGCCCTAACCCTTATCCCACCCCCTCCCGAAGCTCTCACAGCCTCAGGTGGTGTGCGCGTTTGTGGATACATGTGCTGACCTCGTGCAAGGCGCATGAATAGCCGCTGGATGCCACTTGCGCTTTTGTGCAGGAAATATGGATTTGGAGCTTCAAGGGAAGGTTGGCTGACTGCAAAGCCAGGCATTCACTTCGATCATCCGATACGTAGACCGGATGCAGAAAGTCCATCCAATTATCGCGCGGCATTAGAGAGGTCCAACGCCTATCAAGATCACTTAACACTACGCAAGACAATAGGTGAGCAAGCATCCATGACTTGTCACCTCTCCTCGACCTCGATGTCACCCTCATCCAGAGGCTCCGTAACGGCGTTTCAGAGCCAAGTCTGGTCGTATCCATCTTGCGAAGTGGCTTTCATATGGATGAAAAGGGCCTCATTGTCGGATTTATCAGCCAAGTTCCCTGTGGCTTGAAATGCCGTCTGCTCTTTCGAGAACCGCAGCCATTCGATCTGGCCATTACTTGGTAACGCAGACAATCGTGCTGTCGATGACTCGCAGAAGTGTCCACTTTTTACTTGCGACCAGTTTCACTTCAGCCTTGATTGACCTCTTTCTGCCAGGTTCATAACCGAACGTCATCTCTAGCGGAACCACATTCTTTACTCTGGTTCCGACGCTCTCGCTGTTCGATATGATTCTTTCGATAAGGCCTTCCATGGCTGTGATCCTGAAGTGTAACGTTTCACCTGCGGCAAGCCTGGCTCCTTCAAGTGTACCACCGATTGAGTTGTCGGAAATCGATGACTTCCTGAGTTGTCCCTTCAAGATTTCATTCCCGAATTCTACCTCGATCACCTGGCAAGGTAATTTCCCCTGATTCTGTAGGCGGATGAATGCTGGATATCCCCGCATGAAACAACCTTTCATTTCCTGGTCTGTATCATGTTCGAAGGAAATTCGCAGCCACGGCTCATGGACCGCAAGCCACTGCTCGAAGTTCTCCGTCTCTGCAGTACCGATAACCTGTACGATTTCCAAGCAATCACGGCGCTGATAACGGCGGTTAATGCGGACAATATCGTAACAGTGATTTCCCAGGACATTTCGTCTCCTTCATATCCCATTTAGTGGAAATCAAAGAAATCGAACCAATCAATTTCACTCAGTCCGCTCAATGTGAACCTTCCCGGTCAATCCGAGATCGTCCAGAACCTGCTTCAGCTCTGTTTCCGCATAGTCAGCCTGCTTGGCGTCGATCTTGACCGTGAACTCAATCCTGACCTTGAGATCTGAACCAGACTTCAGCTTCGGGATAAGCTTCGTGCCCAGGCGATTCCATATCTCGGCTGGTATCATGCCTTCTATGAGAAGTTGCACTGGCTCGGCAGGCGCAAGCCCCACTGGCCCTGCCTTTGGCTGTGTGCCAGGGCCAGAGACGTCGAGCGCGGGCGTGGATTCTACTGGCTTAGTTGGTCCTGGTTTGGGCTCAGCCTTCAGGCTCCTGCCCCTCTTCTTTGATATCAGGTATGTATCCTTGTCGAACGTAACATCGTCCCTAGAAACCAGCTCTTCAAACCAGACAGTGTCGAAGGAGCCATCTGACTTCAAACCAGATGCTAGACCATAATCCCCCTTCGCCACAAACTCGATGATTTTCGCACGCAGTGCCGAGTCTGGGTCGACCAGTCGGGTGAACGTGCCATTGAGGAAGTTCTGGCGAAGGCTAGTTAGCGGCCATGTGCCGGACTCCTTGAGCGCGGATGGCCAGTTTCGCTCTATGTAGCCGGCTCCTGGGGCTTCGCTGAGCAGCCCTTCCGATTTCATGGCGCTCACAACCCGTCCGCATAGGGTCTCGGAGCTGCTGGCGTGACCCGCGCCGAAGTCGATCACCTTCAACCCTCCTGATTCACCACTGTCCAGGAGAGCTATGTAGCGGTACGAAGCCCATACTTCGTCGATCACTTCCTCTTCCGCCTTCCTCATGTTGGTTCTGACATCACCGGAATCCGCCTCCTGGTCAGGCCCCAGCGACCCTTCTTCGGCTTCTCTCCTGACCCTTTGCCAGGCAAGCAACCATTCCACCTGGTCCTGAAAGTCGGGGCCCGGCTTCCTGAAACACCAAATCAACGCTGCAGGGTAAAGCCTCTGTGAATTCCCTCGCTTACGGGTCCACTCAAGTACCTGCTCCCGCTGTTCATCACTTTCTTCCCAGACTACGCTCGGATCCATCAGTACGAGGGTCAACCGAGGCGAATCAGGGACATCAGCACTTTCCTTTGGGAAATCCACGATCGGGAGAGTCGCTCCTTTGGCAAACTCCTTCTTCACGTAGCTCCGCATCGCCGGCTTGATTTCGTTTTCGCCATCAAGCGACGCTCTCCGGTCATTCACGACCTTCTTCAGAGTCGCCTTGTGGCTGATCTTGAAGCCATCTGTACCGAACTGCTTCATGAAAAACGCTTTTGACTCAAGCGCAAAGGCTGCATTATCAATTGATGTCGTCTCAATCTCCGGCTCCCCGAGCGCGAAGCGCAACTCGGGAAGATGCGCTGCCTTGTCGCCCAGTTGACCTCCCGAGGACTCGAAGAAGATGGCGGTCCCGACCCGTCTGTGGATGCCTCGCAATGGACCCTTGGTATCAGCGTCAAGAGCTCTCGCGTGGGAGTGCTCTCCGGAGATATCCGTATCGATTGCGGCAAGCAGTCTCTGTTCTCCGAGTTGCCCCATGACCGTCGCTCTGAACTCACGATTCTCCAGTGGCGCGGAACCCAGAGTGATGACCACTTCACCGGATCGCTGTCTCAGCTGTTGAACGTAGATAATGGATATCCATTGAGCGAACATCGCAAGTGTTCCGCGTGTCTGCTGGAACTGCGGAAGCACCTGCCATTTGCGCTGGAAAACAGAGATCGTTGCCGGATGGAACGGGTAACATGACTCGAATCGCTTCTGAAGGAACTCCCTCGCTTTTGCATCGGTCGTCGATGAGTCAACCGCTGTCCACTCTCGTGGAAGCTGTGCACGATTGTTAAAACACCACTCTGCAAAGGTCCTGGCGACTTTCTTCGTGATCTTCTCGTCACCCAAATCCTCGAACAGCCTTCGCCTGACCACCTCAGCGATCTCTTTCTCATCATTAGAGATAAGGTCCTTGGCTACACGACGTACAATCTTCTCGATTTTCGCCTGCCATTCGTGATCCCAGTCGGTCATCTCCGTCTTGCTTCTTGGGGTGCTCATTACCGCAGATCCACGAGTTGTTGCGGTCGTCGCGACTGTGAGATTCTGTATAAACGCATAGAAAGCATCGGCCATGTCCCTGTGGCGATTCAGGAAATTGAGGACTTCGTCAAACAAGATCAGAACCGGCGCTCCGGCTGCCTCGAAGATCTTCCCGAGTGCCTCTGTGCCCGGTGAGGTTTTCTTTGCAGCCTTGCCGAGAATCGCGACACCCTCATCGCCTGCAAGCTGACGTGCGACGTCGATCCATGGCGTCTCTTTACCGTCCTGAGGATCCCACGCGTTACCCACGAAAACGGCAATCCGAGCTTGAGGTACAGAAGAAAGTCCAGCCTCGGACAAGAGCTTCTCCACTCCTTTGTACTTCACAGCTTTCTTCCCGTTGTTGACTAGATGATAAAGCGCTGTCAGCGTGTGGGTCTTGCCGCCACCGAATTGGGTTATCAGGCTCAGTACCGGAGCACTTCTCGTTGTTTCGCCTGAGAGTCTTCGAAGCACCATGCCTGCATGATCTGTCAACGCCTTCGTGAAGACGGTGCGTGAGAAGAACTCTTCCGGATCGGTATAATCTTTCGGTGCTGTACCGGCGACAACCTGCTCCAGAGCTATCGCGAACTCATCGGGATTGAACGACCGTCCATCTCGAACTTCCTTGCGTGGAATGGCTATGCTGTACCAGGGTTGCATGGTACTTACTCCTTGGTCATCTTTGCGGGGCGTGAGACAATAACGGTGCCGACGATTCCCGGCATTTTCGATAGTCCTTGCTTGAGTTCCCCGTGCTGCTCTGTTGAGCAGGAATCGTCCCATATGAAGGCTATGATCTTGTCATACAGAGAGCCGGCAGTGGTGTAAAGGGAGTGGTCCGCTGCGATTTCCTCGATGATTCTGGCTAAATCCCCTTGCGTGCCTTTTCGAAGGAACTTCACCTCGACGACCACGTGCAGGGAGGGTATGCCGAGGTCGCACCGGGGGTGCTTGTGCCCAACGGATGGCAGGTACTCCTCGTCATCAAGGTCCGGGAACAGAGGTGCTAGTATCGCCCAGAGGAGGTCCTGAACATGATATTCGTCGCGGATATCCCATCGGGTCTTGTCATCCCATCTCCACCGTTTCAAGCTGAAGGACACTTGTTCCAGCAGGTGATGGACATCCTGGGCTGTCAGTTGTTGTCGCGCTAGTAGGCTGGTTTCGTGAAGAAGCCAATCCAGAACTCGTATTCTTGCGGCCGATCGAATCGCGTCATCGGCTACCTCCGATTCCTCCAGAACCAGGTGAAGTGCACGTTCGGGATCCTCTGGATGCGTCGGAATGGGCACTCCTCGTGATGCCAAGGCTACTCTCATGTCGGCCAGTTCGATTTCAGGCAAGTTAGTTACCGAGCCAGGGGAGGCGGCGACAGAGGCTGCGGCAGTTGCCAGACATCTCTCCATAGGAGGCAGGCGTTTCTTCACGCTGGTCGGCAGAAACTGCAGGAGCCACTTCATTACTGTATCGCTTTCTAGTGCTTTGGCTCCTAGCGCGATTCCGAGGAGGGCAGTGCCATCGACTTCAAAGCTGGATGGCTCTTGGGTAAACGGCTTTCGTCCTATTAGCCAGTTGAGGCCGTCTCCCAGAGGCCCTTGAAGTGGCGACAAATCCTCCGTCGTAGATGCGGCATATCCGAGTACGGCCACCTCCTTGTACGTCCGGGCCGCGCCGGTAGCAGACATTGCTGACTGGGTGATAGCCTTGGGATCGAAGATAGCCTGATGTCTCGGTCCTAGAATCCAATATGCGAATGCTTCGTGAACGCCGGCGGTCCCCTTCAAAGAGGCTACGCTTAAAAGGTATTGCTGCCTTATGGCTCCGATCAGGACCTGTTGATATTCCCTCATAGGAACCACCGGGTTCTCCCAATTGGCCCAAGCATCGTTTGCGGGTCCCACCGAGGTAGGCGGTTGAAATGGCCAAGTAGTTGGGCAATCAGCTCGGAGTAGAGTATGGTAATCGGCATTGGTGCTGGAAAGAAGCTCCGCCATGAGTGACTTGCGAAGTGGTAGACTTGTCTGGCAAGATACTTGGCATCCTTGAATGTAGAGTTGCTGTCCAGGCGAAGCAGAATAGGCTGTGGGATCCCATCCTGCGGTCGTTTCACTTCCCGTCCTCCGGTTAGGGAAAGAAGAATCTCGCTGTCGCTCATCCTGAGAGTTATCCCGCGTGGTGGAGCAAGTTGTCCCTTCTTGCTCTTCGCCTGGGAGTCCCAGAAGCCCTCTGTGTTAGCCAGATCGAACACCGTATAGGGGTGACTTTGCACGACATGGAGAAACGCGTACTGTACCTCGAATTGGCCCAGTTCGCCAACGAGAGTGCGGACGGCCTCAATCTGCTCTTTTCGAAGGGGCTTGAATGCATGGAAGATGAGGCGGACGGAGTCTCGTTCCTGCCAGTTCATCATTCGTCGCACGTTCCCGATGGTCTGTTGGAGGGACTCCAGCAGCACGATCGGGTAATCTTCTATCGTTGCAGCTTTTGAACGATTCTCGAGGAGATAGTTGCCGTCGCCGCTAAACACCGTCGTTATTGCCACAAGGCGTTCCTTGCTGCCGAGTCGGCCTTCACCGATCCATGCGCTGCCGAGACCGAAAACCAGTTCGTGGGAGACTCCGCGGTTCGCCTGAAGAAGCCAAGGTATGCCGCCAAGCTTGGCGTATGAGGCCAGGGCAATATTGTTTAACACATAAACCAGTTGGGCATCTTTGACTTGCATGGTTTCCAGCTCGATTTCCTGAGACGGAATACCGTGCTGTAGCAAGAGAGCCTTGGTTGAGAGGTACGGATTTGAATCTCCAGGAAGCAGGTGAAAGCGTTCCTCAATCTGGACTAATGCTAGGTTCCATGTGACCTTCTGTTCAGTGGAGGTCTCGATCGAGCGGGCGATCGCTGATCGGTAGGACTCAACGGAGTCGCCGTGCGATTCAAAGAACTCAAATTGGCACTTGTCGAGGCAGTACTTGCGGATCATCCCCAAGCGAAATGGTGCTCGACCCTTTCCGTCTATGACGCTGGGTAAGCCATTCAGTAGTTTGTTGAGGAATTGCTCTGTCTGACCTCTGTGCCGGGATTGGCATAAGACGGCGATCCGAGGAGAACTGGGGGTAAAGGTGGCTCTATCATATGGGCCGAACTTATCTAGTCCCCTGTCGTGCCATGTGTCTGTTTTCGAGCCGCCGAAAACGAGTGTGGGCTTATCCTCGATTGCGGTCGCCGGGAACTTGGGGATGGAATTCTTGTCGAGTGCAGGGCCGATTTGCAGTTTTATGCCAGGAAGAACGTCTATGTTCTGTTTCTTGAGGTAACCAGCGAATTTGCGGATCTGATCCAGCTTCCCTGGTCCATTGTTGAGCGTTGAGACTTGCGAGTCCAGTTGCCTGATCACGGAATCTGCTCTTTGACCGAGGATGATTCTGAGGCACTCGTGTAGGTTCTCACGGCGTGGCTCCAGGAATGAGTCACTTGCCATTGCAGGTGGGAGTCCTTGCCGGGCATCGTCCAGCGTAAGCTGATCCTGCTGGATGCCTGAAACCCTTCCAGCCAGGATTCTTCGCGGCTGAAGTCTCTGATCCTTGTTGGGCACTTTCATCTGGACATAGCGACCGATCGGGTTAATGCCCTTTTCCAGAAGATCGGTAAGTGGAGCGTCAATGATGCTTGCTGTGCGAACCTGGATTGCCAGGGCTATGAGTGGTTTCCGTGCATCCGGATAGAGTGTGCGGACATGAATTCCACATCGCGTGCGCACTCTTATCCACTCTGGGCAGCTAAGATCCGGTGGAATCAATGGCGACAGGATGTCCTTCCCATAGAAGAAGTCAAGAGGATCGAGATTAAGGACAGTCAGTTTCTTCTGAAGGAAGTGGTTTAGAAGTCCCGTGAGGATTAAGGTTCGGCATATGCCTAGATCGGTAGCCAGCGGAATGGACCCAGGGGTGCCCAGAATCTCAGCCCCCTTGACGTACGGGACATCCACCAAGGAATCTCCTCTGCGCTTGATAATGTGAGTGCTGACTGTGTCCCTGCGTAGCCTGTCGAGATGCTCGGGATCTCGGTAGGGTTGATGACCAGCTCGGATGTTCGTATCAGGAACATCAATGGGATAGATGTTCATTACAAGCTGGAGGGCGCTAAGATAGTCGGGACACATGATCTATCTCGGTGCTGCCTGGAGCATTGCCTCAAGCAGTCTCTTCTCCTCGCTTCCCTTAGGATACAGGGCTGCAAGGGCGTTCGCAAGGCGCATGAAGTCCTGACCGCGTTTCTTCTCTTCTTCCAGCAATGCCCGTAGAGCGTGAGTCTGGCCGGTTGCCTGGAACAATATCGCCGCATGGACACGGTCGAGCGTGGTCGGACCCTTGCGCGATATGCGCTCATGATCGTCCGGCTTGCCTTTGGCTTTCTTTCGAGTCCCCTTCTTCGCCGGTCCTTTTATCTTTGGCCTGTCTTCGGGCATGCCAAGCGACAGCAGCAACTGAGGATCGCGCTCGGTTTCAAAACGCTCGGCGAACGCCGTTGCGCCTTCCTCGCCGAAAAGCTGTTTCGCACGTTCCTTTACCGGAAGCAGGCGCACAATACCCTTCTTAGTCTCAATAGTCCGTCCTTCCCAATCCTCAAGGTGGATGCCAAGCGGCTGAGCGAACCGACGCACGACGTCGTATATGAGCGTGTATCCAGCGGGTTTCTTCTTCGATGGGGCTTCTTCATCCTCGGCTTCGTCGGATTCATCTTCATCGCCAGTGTCTGATTCTGATGCTGTCCTGTCTCTGGCATTGGATGTCTGTGTATCCTGAAGCGTCCATAGGAATAGCGCGGTCAAACGGGCGTCTTCCTCAAGCGCACCGGCGGCGCTGTTTCGGGCTTTCGCTTCAGCGGTTCCGAGCACCTGTTGAAGCGCTGTACGTCCGACAACTTCCCAGACCTTCTCAAGATACTGGGCGAGTGTGACCTCTTTCCCTTCTGCGGTTTCAACACGGCTGTAACGGCTGAATATCTCAAGAGCAGGACCGATGCAAGCAAACACAAGGTCAGCACCATGAATACCCTCGGATTCGAGCCGCTCCATCCAGTCTCCGACGCGATTGGGAAGTTCGCGAAGCACCTCAGCCCAATCGCCGGTTGGGGCATCTTCAGGTCGTGGACGACAAACAAGATGAATGCTGGTGGCAAGAGCAGCAGAGTCGCGAGCTCTTAGCCTTGCGCCCATCTCCGTGGCGATGGGCCAAGAGCCCGTAATAGTCCAACCACCCTGAATCATGCCCGACAGCAGAGCCTCCCAGCCTTCAGTGGTCTTGTGAGCGAAAACGACAGAGCCGATCCCATCCTCACTTAATGCCAATCGACCATGCATAAAGGCAAGACTCATCGATTTTTCGTAGAACTCAGGTGTTCTGATGCCGTGCCCAAGCGTGGTTGTACTATCCACAACTACTTCCATGGACTTTGGTGTGAGGGTGTTTCCGTTATTGAATGAGCTTTCCAGAACGTCATCTGCAGCCAGCGTCCTTTTCAGCCATACGTAGAAGAAGTCCGAGCAATGCGCGTAATCGATTGCGTCATAGTAGGGTGGATCGGTGAACCACAATGGGATTGAGCCATCTGGAAGAATGTGGGAACAAGCATCAGCTTGTTGAGTCTGCCCCGTGGGCATTTGCACTACCCCACAGCTCTCAATCACCTTGCTGATCCACTCAATCTCCTCTAGCCATCCCCCGCTTGCTCCAGCGAAAGGACCAGCCTCACAGAAATCCCAAACCAGAGTAAGAGCTTGCCGCGAGAAGGAATTCCCTGCCATATACTCTGCAGAGGATTTCCACCGACAGAGACTGGTTGCCTTATCTGCGAGCTTGTCGACGGCGAGTGCAAGCACGTGCCTCAATGTTATTGAGCTTTTTGACTCTCTTGAGATTCTCACAAACGATAGCATCAGCAGCATCTGCCGCGAAGTGAAGATATCTCCCCAGCATGTCATTCCATACATTGGCATCCTATTGACATCATGGTGCCATTCGTCCACTGGCTCATCAGGCACTGGACTGAGCCCATTTGGCAGCCTCCCAGTTGAGACAACATCTAGTAAATGCCTCGTTGCCTTCGACACGGCCTCATAGTCCCGATCAGTTGGCAGTCGATAATGTCGGCCCTTCTCGTCCCGCGCAAGAGTCACAACGGCAAGAAGCCTCGATCCTCCGGTACGTTTACCGCTCTTGTCGAAGATAGCGTTCGCTCCGCCTCGCTGCTTTGAGAGTTGTGCCTTGACCCTCTCCGGTGGAAGGACGACGTTACAGCATGGACATGCAGCCTTCGCGCGGCTGACTGTACCGGCAGGCATATCCTTCTCTGAGCCGGGTTCGAATATCTCGAATTCGATATGCGGTGTTTCGTTCTTTGGTCGCTTAACCTTATATCTAAGCGCCTTCTTTCGCTTGTCCTTTTTGCAGAGCCAGAACGACCGGACTAGGGGAATCTCCGCACCACAATCAGGAGTCTCGCATCTGACAGTCCTCGCCCAGAGATACGCAATCGGCTTGGAACCATCCGGATCGACCGGATAGAACTCAGCAAGCTCCTTCGCCGCCTCTTTCTTGATCTCAGCGCCAACCTTCCGCAGTTCCTCAGCCAGTTTCGGACCATGACGCGGGATATCCTCCAGCATGACCTTGAGGATAAGGCAAGCGACGGGGTTGAGATCGGATGCGAACGCGTCGCAGCCAAGCCTCAATGCTTCCAGAGGTATCGATCCTCCGCCTGCGAACGGGTCGACCACAAGCGGAGTTTCCTCCGGATGCGCAGCTTTGACCAACCCGCGTCCGACTTTGAGGAATCGCGAATTTGATGAATTATCCCAGTTGGCAAACTCGGCTATGAACTTGAGGATGGCTTTGCGGAGGTCAAGGTCGGTCTTGCCGACTTTCCCAACAATTTCGGGTAAAAGCTCCCGTGCTTTTTCTTTGAAGTCGCCCGGGCAGCGCGAGTCATCGGGATCGGGAAGCAGAAGCGCGAGAAGCATCGACCTGCACGCCGCGAGAGGCCGCCTTGCCCACCAGAGATGTAGCGTCGACGGATGCCCATGACGTATGGACTTCTCTCTGACAGCGTGTTTGGACACTGCCGCGATAGGAAAATCAACCTCCGCAATGCGTTTACACTCTTTGGGGATCACTTCTTGCTTCTCCGTTCCGACTCATGCCTCGACTTATGCTCGACTCATGCCTTGACTCATGCCTCGACTCTGGCCTTGACTCTGGCCTTGACTATAGCCTTGACTGTAGCCTTGACTGTAGCCTTGACTGTAGCCTTGACTTTACAGACAGACTTCGATCCGGTTCTTTCACCATTTGCCCGGCTTTCTGCTTGCCAATCTGTATTTCTGAAGGCGTGACTGAGGTTTCTCAGGGATGGTGTATTCGATAATTTTCCTATCCAAAAGGGCGTTGATGGTCTTTCTCAAACCGGCGGAGAAGCCTTTATGACCTAGTCTGGCGACGATCTCGGATCTTGAAAGGGGACCAAAGGATAATGCAGCGATCACCCTTTTTTCAAGCGACCCTTTCCGGGGTTTCTTTTTTCTTGCGCTCTCAGGGATCTCAAACGTGATCATTACTTCGCCATGTGGGACTGTAATCAACGGCTCCGGCAGTTTCGCTTCCAGGCACAGTTCGCGCATCTTGAGAGTTCCCCGTCCCCACATTTCAATGATGCCTCTCAGGTAGAAGGAGTGAGCTATGATTGGATTCCATGGCAGAGACCGGTGCGGCTTGTAAAGGTCCTCCGGTCTTAAATCGAATGGGAGGATGCCGGTGTTGGAGACTTCGAGCCGATCATCGTAGATGGCCACGCTCACAGTTCCCCCCGGTGCGCTGTAATCTCGATGGCAGATGGCGTTGGCAATGGCTTCGCGAAGGGCAAGTGGAGGATAGAGTGGATCATCGATGCGCTCGAAGAGTCCTGGGACGATCTTTCCAGCGACGGGCAGATGATCCTGCAGGAATCTCTGAGCTCTCTGAAGCAGCTCAAACGCGTTTCCATTCTCCTGTCGATTGTCTGTGAATTCCGTCCTGTCAGTCCCCTTAAACCTCGCCATCTTTAAGAGGCATTGGGGGTAGTATGGAAGGAACTTGCTCGACTTAGCGAAGAGCACTACGGCGGCGTTCAAAATCGCTCCCTCATCGCTCAGCAAGCCAAGCCCCCTCAAGAGATCGGATGGGTTGCGGGTTCCTGGTTCTGCAAGCCGATTTCTTCGAATGGCCTCTTCAATGGTTCTGGTTATCTCGGAATGGTCGAGATCGTCAATTGAGAGACCCTCGGCAGGTTGATTCTCCCACCGCTGGGTGGCGTGCATGCGTTCGAGAAGCTTCTGCTCATATTGGGCTTGTGGCATGCGTATAGTTGAAGCTCCACGCCGTATGTAAGGTTGACCATCAAATGTATATGGTCTTCCTCCACCAGTGACTCTGAGAACGATAACAGACTTGTTTCCATTAACGGCGACTGTCTCAATATCGGGAAAAGCTGGCGGTTCGATTTTATAAAGCACATTGACAACGTCATTCAAAGTTGAAGCGGCGACTTGTTGGCCAATGATATCTCCAGAGTCATTGACACCTATAAGCACAAATCCTCCAAGTCCGTTAAGCATTGCGCAGACGGTCTTAGCGGCATCAATACGTTCGCCGGTTGAGCGCTTAAACTCAAGACGTTCCGATTCTCTTCCGGCAACCAGTTTTCGCAGTTCTTCCAGATTCATTGTTTGGGCCCAGACCAATTCGCTATCGGACTATTTCGTTCACAGTGAGAGTGTAATGTTGCACCTTGGAGACTTCAACCCAGGGTAGCTTCGCTGGATTACCAATGGGTTCCTGCAGCTTCGGTTCAGTGCTGCAGTCGGTCACTAGGTACAGCCAGAAGCAATCCGGTCTATCCTCAGCGACTCGCCGCTCGTTCGGTGTCAGAACGACTGTGCCGGTCGATGCGCCGATTCCCTTGACCTCAATCAGCCTCAGTTCACCGGAGTTGAGGTCCAGGCTGGTTATATCGTATCCCAGATTCCTCTCGTGGACATCATACACCTGTCTGCCCAGGCTGGCTTCGTGCTCCATTACGACCCGCATCGCAGTTGCCTCAGTCTCCGAGTTAGGTCTGAGGTTCTTGACCTCGGGAGCCTCGCGTTCCGGATGGGGCAGGACCAAAGCGGTTGCGATTCGGTCAACATCGTGAATCAGCAGCGCACGCTGGCCGTCGAGTTCGCGTCTGCGTTTCTCGCGTCGGTTCCAAAGGTCTTGATGCCTCGATTCGGCCTGCGCCAGACGTCCTTCGGCTCCCTGGATATTCTGTTTAACCTCATCGCTTGCAGCGCCGATCTTCTCATCTTCTTTCTGAAGAAGCTCGGTGAGGGAGAGCTCAATGTGCCTGGAGATGCGGTCGATTTCCGCAAGGCGCTCAGAGCGGACCTCTTCGAGGAACGGATTGCATGCGGTCGTGATCAGCCATTCGGTTGGAATCGGTGCACTGGCGACCGCAGGAACGGCCTCGGGAGCCTGGGCCGGATTGAAATTGCCAAGCACGGAAGGCTCCACGAGCTTGGGCTCTGCGCCTTCGGTAAGCTCGACAGCGAAAAGTCGCTCGTGGACGACATTGCCGAGTCCGTCGACGACACGTGCCCTGAAGAAGTCGATCCGTGCCGGCTTCTCATGCTGGAGTGAATAGTAACACGCTCCCTTCTTGAATGCTTCCTGCGCATCCTCAAGCGTGTGTAAACGAATCGCCTCGAAGAGGGGATGTCCTGGAGTGACCCATTCCAGCGAATGCTTGCCGGCGGTATCGCGATCTGTCGAGAATCTCGGGTACTGCGAAGCCAGCATCCCGAAGCGCCATCCCTTTTGCGCTTCGTATTTCTGCAGGACGTGTGGTGTCTTGATTTTGTCAAACGTATGTGGCATGGAGGCCATGGGTTTGAGGTTCAGTGGCACAAGGCCCGATGACTCGCGCATGAACCGTGCAATGGTCTCAGGTACGACTCGCCTTTCTTGTGCACGAGCCTTTCGCTCCACGAGCATTTCGAGATTCAGGTTCTTGGTGGCGAGACCCTCAAGGGCATTTTGACAAATGCGTCGGAAGTGGTCTTCATCGACGTCTCGAAGCAGCCGATCTTCGAGGTCGGCCTCTCCAAGCTCGCCTGCATAATAGGCTCGAAGCACTCGGTCGATGTGTGCCGCAGGAAGGACTTCGCCGACAACGTTGAAGACAGCATCGTCGTCAAGGGCTCGGCGTATCTCTTGGAGCTTCTCCATGAGGCGTTTCAATACATGGCCCTCGACGGTATTGGTGGCCACGAAGTTGAATATCAGGCAATCCTTGCGCTGGCCGTACCGATGGATGCGTCCCATGCGCTGTTCAAGTCGGTTGGGATTCCAGGGGATGTCGTAGTTGAACATCATGTTGCAGCAATGGAGGTTGATACCTTCACCGGCCGCTTCAGTGGCGGCGAGTATCTGGATTGTGCCGTCCCAGAATTGGGCTTCAGTATGGATTCGTGATCCCGGCTCATCTCGATTGCCCGGCCTCATCCCGCCGTGGATGAACCCGACCTTGAACCCGAGTTCTTTGAGGTTTTTCACCAGATAGTCCAGCGTGTCCTTGAACTCGGTGAATATCAGAAGGCGCTTGTCCGGCTGATCAAAGAAGCCCTGGTCCTTGAGAAGGTTCTTCAGCCGCGAGAGCTTGGCCTCGGTGCCGGAGTCTTCCACGGCTCTGGCCTGTTCGGCAAGCTTCCTGAGCTGAATGATCTCCGCCTTCACTTCATCTGGATTCCGAGCCAGGGTCATTCGCTCGAAGATCCGTTCCCAGCGTTCCTTCTCGCTGTCCTCCATCTCCTCAAGCTCTTCTGGAGTGGGGATGTCCTCGGGGGGCTCACGCATCAGGTCCTCGGCATGCTTGAGGTTCTCTTCGTGGCGCCTGATCTTGTTCTCAAGTGAGTGCCTGAGGGAGTAGGTGCTGGATGCCAGTCTCCGCTGGTAGAGGAACATCAAGAATCCGACTGCTCTGGCTCTGGCTCCTTCCTGGGAGGCGGCCATGGCACTGTTATGCTTAACAAATCGGGTTACGTCCTTGTAGAGCTCGAACTCAAGACCATCGATAGCGAAATCGACGGACATGGGTATCCTTCTGGTGAATATCTTCTTGGTCACCCAGTTTCCGTCGTCCTCCCTGGAGGGGAAATAGACCATGGCCTCCTTGGTGCGCCGCAGGTAGAATGGCGCTCGTCGTTCGTCCATGGCCGCGTGGATGGACTTAGTGTCGGCGAAAGCGTCCTGGTCAAGGAGCTGGAGGAAGAGTGAGAAGTTGACTGGGTCGCCTTTGTGCGGTGTCGCAGTAAGCAGGAGGATATGGTCCGACGTGTCTCGAAGCAGTTCGCCCAGGGCGTAGCGTGCCGTCTTTTTCGACGGTGGCGACCACGACATGCGGTGTGCTTCATCGACAATGACCAAGTCCCAATGAACTTGTTTCAGACCCGGAAGGATCTCTGTTCGCTTGGCCAAATCGAGCGACGTGATTACCTGTTTCTGTTCGATGAACTGGTTTACGCCGTACTGCTCTCGAATGATCCCTCCTTTCAGGACTTGGAAGGTCTCATCGAACTTCTCCTTGAGTTCGCGCTGCCACTGGAAAGTGAGGTTCGCTGGACAGACAATGAGCATCCGCTCGACAAGTCCTCGCAGTTTGAGCTCGCGGATAAGCAATCCCGCCATGATGGTCTTACCGGCCCCGGCGTCGTCTGCGAGGAGGAATCGCACTCTGGCGAGCTTGAGGAGGTAGTCGTAGACCGCCTCAAGCTGATGTGGGAGCGGATCGACTCTAGATATCGAGAGGCCGAAATATGGGTCGAATTCCCACGCGATTCCCAGTGAATATGCTTGAAGTCCGAGTTTCAGAAGCGTGGGGTCGCTGTCGTAGCTCGGCAGTCCTTCGATGATCTTCAGCCTCGCTAGGTCATCCACACCAAGCGCCACACTCCTGAACTGGGATGAACGGATGCCCACCATGCCCACCATCCAGGAGCCAGGCGCGATTGGGCTGACCGTGACAACACGCATCGGTTCGTTGAAAGCCGAACCGGTGACAATCTGTCCCTGCTGGATCGGTCGAGTATCAGTCATCTGGCCTTTCCTTCACGGACGCTTCATCTCGTGGTCGAGAGCCAAGGGTGGGAAAAGCATGTGTCACGGGCCCATGAGCGTGCCCCCAGCTACCTGTGGAATGGCTGAGTGGCAGGTATTTTATCACAAACCGGAAATTCATGAGGCGGGCGCAGGCCCATGCAGGAAGGCGCAAGGATGGCTCATCAGCGGTTTCGGAGGGACGGCAGTATGCGAAATGACTTCATGCTGGATGAATGGTTTGCGCAAAGAAAGAGAGCGGGACGCAATCTTGTCCGCATCCCGCTCCACTAGCGATAGGCTCCTCGGATCACTCCGGCAATCGAACGGGCATGATTACTGCTACCCTCTCCGTCTCCGGATACTCGAAGACCGCAGGGTCGAGGTCACCTGAGGAAGACATGAGGACTGTGTGATCGGAGAGCTTGATCGTCTCGATAAGGTACTGGATATTCAGGGCGAATCTGATTTCAGGACCGGAAATGTGATGGCAAGGGACTTTAGCGGATGCATGGCCGCAGGATTCAGAATGAGCGCTGAGGTTGATTGTGCCGTTCGCGTGGACGACGACCATGTCCCGTCCATCATGCTGCGATGCTATGGAAACGAGTGCATCGAGGCTCTCCAACATCGGTTTCTTATCGAGCCGGAATGTCGAGATTCGATAGTCGGGGATGACTTTCTCGTACTCGGGATATGGGGTGTCCATGGTCTTTACCATCCCGCTCACGCAGTAAGACTGGATCAGCAACAGATGCTCACCTTGAGGACCTATGGTACCGATCGTACTCGTATTTCTCCCTGGGCGGGGTTTTCTGCCTCGGCTCCCAGTTCGAGAGCCCGACCTCCGGGTTGTTCTTGCGCTTGGCCTGGTCGTGCCGGTAGTCCTTGAGGTCATTCTTCTTCCCCTCAGCTTTTTTGCCTGCTTTCTTCTTCCGTTGCGCCATTCCGTCCTCCGGAGTCGTTCCCTGAGCCAGGTAGCTTGTTAAGGCAGGCTCCGCATTCCGAAAACATTATGAGCCCTTGCCATGTCCTGAGTCAATCGGCTATTCTATCATAACTCAGTTCGGATAGGAGGATTTTCTATGTCGCGGCAATACTCACTGAAGGCGTTTCTGAGGAAGGCAAGCTCCGATCTCCTCAAGCGATATCTGGCCGGGAAGAGGATCGGAGGGGATGTAGATTGGGATGCCGTCACGGAGAGGAAGATCGAGCGGGTTTTCGATGCAATCGCAGGCGCGCCTGAAAGGGTTCAGGCGGCAGCGGACAGGGATTTCCGCGAGATAAACGACATGGACTCCGAGGGGACCAGGCTGGCGATCACAGGCGAGGGACCGCTGAACACCTGGCCTTACCGCTGATAGCCTCGACTATCGGCGCGATCCCCAGCCAGAATCATCGAGCCTTCTGCTCAAACGTCCTAAGTACTTATGCAGGCGGAACTGGTTCGGCTAAAGCGAGCTGTCCGAGATCGGATCCATCCTTGGCAAGCTCCAAGGCTTCATGGGCACCCCTGTCAGAGCGAATAGAATGCTCCTAGAGCCATCTGCCCAGGCTGCTTCGTTTCCCATGGTACTAAAAGCGGGCACGACACGGCCCGAGCCTTTTTAACGGGGAAAAGCCCGCGGACTTGACAAACTGCCAGTTCTAGTGTATACTCCGAGTAAGAAATTTGGGATGACATATCCCGCGGAACTCAAATGGCATACAAGGCGTTCAAATACAGGCCTCCCCGACAGAAAGGGCCAGCCGCCTAGGAAATGACCCATGGCCACGAGAGTCGTCATACACAATCCCGCATTCCTCGAAGACAACGAACTCGTCGACTCATTCGTTGCCAGGCAGGCCGACCTGGACTGGGTGATCAAGGGGATAGACGCGGTCTCAAGGGAAGCTGGGCGCCATCTGCTTGTCTACGGTCCCCGGGGCACGGGCAAGACCATGCTGGTGCGCCGAGTGGCAGCGGAACTCAGGCAAGACCCTGAGCTTTGCCAAAAATGGTACCCCCTGGCCCTGCCCGAGGAGATCAACCATGTAGGGACGCCCGGTGAGTTCTGGCTTGAGGCGGTGGCTCAACTGGCCCAGGAGATAGGCGAAAGTGGACTGTCCCAGATCCTCGAAAGGTTAATGGACGAGCAGGACGAATCGGCACTGTCGAGACGAGCCCTTACTGAACTTGTGGAGTTTGGCTTGTCAGCGGGAAAGCGGATACTCCTGATCGTTGAGAACTGCAACAGGCTGATCGAGAAGCAGATCAAGGTTGAGGGAGCCCGGGCGCTTTTGGATACCCTGGCGATTCAGCCGGGAATCGTGCTTCTGGCAACTGCCACCGCGCTGCCATGTGAGATCGGAACTCCCGACGGCACACTGCGCGGGTATTTCCAGACTCGGAAGCTTGAGCCGCTGACGGACCGGGAATGCGCCAAGATATGGGAAGCATTCACGGGGATAGAGCCTGACGGGGGTCGAATCAAGGCCCTGAAGATACTGACCGGCGGCAATGCAAGACTGCTGGCAATCATCTCCAGGTTCGGGGCAGAGAAATCGCTGAAGGGGCTGATGGACGAACTTGAGCAGCTGGTGGACGAGCACACTGGCTATTTCAAGAACATCCTGGACAGCCTGAGTCTGACCGAAGGCAAGGTCTATCATGCCCTCGCGGAGATCTGGAAACCCGCCACTGCCCGTCAGGTTGCCCGAATCGCGCGATACGACACGAGCACGACAAGCTCCTACCTGGCTCAACTGGTAGACCGAGGGCTCGTTGAGGTCGTTCAAGAGCGGAGGCGTAAGAAGACCTACCAGCTTACCGAGCGCATGTACAACATCTACTACCTGATGCGCAGACGGGGGGGGGCAGCCAAACGTGTGAAGCAGTTCGTCGAGCTTATGCTGGCAGCCCTTGACCTAGAAGAAACCGCACACCTTGTCGTGGCAGAAGCCGCTAACCTTGCGCCTGAAATGCGGCTCGGGCACAGGACGGCTTTTTCCGAGCTTCTTGAACGTGCACCCAACCCGTACATAAGAGCCAAGATCCTTGCTGAAATCCCGGAAGAATTGGCCGAGTGGCGTGCTGAGGCAGAGCGCAGCATTTCCAACGACTTGTCGTCTCTGAATACACAATTCCTCAGTGTTATGGCGGATATTGAAGGATACTACGTTAGGTTGCACGGCCCATCCACCCTTGAGTGGTTTTTTAAGGCAAAAGATCTATTGCCTGAAGCTGAGAAGGCAGCCGGGAACGACCCGGTAGCTTGGAGTCTGATTGCCCGAATCTGGAGTTCTTACTTTGGAGAAGGCGGGAAGTCGGAGATTGCATATGAGAAGGCACTCTCTCTGAAGCCTGACCAAGCCGGTCTCTGGGCAGAACTGGGCAAGGTTCGTTACGAAGGACTTGGTAAGCTGGCCGAGGCCGAATCAGCTTATAAGAGAGCTCTCGAACTCAATAAGAATGATGCAGAGGTCTGGGCCAAGCTGGGGGACGTCCTTCGTCGCCTTGGACGTCACGATGAGGCCGAGCAGGGATATCGTCAAAGTCTGAGGCTTGCAACGGATCCCTGGGTTTGTATCCAGCTTGCTGAGCTCTACAGCGACGAGATGTCAAGGATCGAAGACGCCGAACGTACCCTCCGCTATCTTGTGAAGGCAAAACCGAGATACGCACACGGTTGGGTGCTGCTTGCCAGACTCCTTCGAGATCGCCGTCAGGATTACGAAGAAGCGGCACGCGTGCTTCGGAGAGCGATCGAGTTCCTGCCGAGAAACAGTTACTTGTTGAGCCTTCTCGGCGATCTTCTCTTCTATAAAATGCACCTGCTTGAGGAAGCAGAAGAGGTCTATCGCAGGGCTTTGGATGGCGAAGGATATGAATGGGGAGCCCTAATCGGTCTAGTGAGGATGTTGCTGCAAAAGGGCGGTCGTGCGGAGGAGGCCTTCCAGCTAGCCACAAGAGCCTTCAATAAGAGGGAATGGGCTAGCCCTGAGGATGAGTACTACGAAGCTTGTGCGAAGATGTACGTTGCGAACGAGTTGTATGAGGATGATCAATTGGCGTATTTGGATCAAATGGAGGTATGGGCTCTTGACGGGTTGAAAGACAGACCTCGTGACCCAGACTTTCTGGCAACTGCAGCATGTGTTTTGGCGGCTAATGGGAAAGTCTCCAAGTCCCTCGAACTTGCTGGCAAGTATCTCGAATTGGTGAATCCTGATGAGAGGTTCATAAGGAACTCATTGCAGCTCTTCACCGAGATTGCTGCGGCCGGTGGCGCGCATGAATCCCTTATCCTGCTGGAAGAATCACCCAAGGCGGAAGCGCTGGAGACTCTTATGGTCGCCCTGCAGCTTTGCCTTGCGAGGGAAGTCACTGCTCCAATTGAGATGAGGGAACTCGCAGATGAGCTTGTTGCACGCATTGAGAAACGGCGTGCTGAGATAGAAGCCACAGATGGAGGTGATGAGACACCTCCTGAAGGATAGAGGGTAGACATCCCCGACAGGGACGACTGAAGCCTGAGGCGAATCAGCGAAGATGAGCCGAGAGGCTACTACTTATTCGGCGACGCGAATCCGTGTCGTTCTAGGGGGGCTTTGCGTCCTGAAACAGGTGTGAACGATGACGAAAAAAGCCGGAAATAGCAGATTCACAATCACCCTTAAGTACTCCCCCATCCCCATGACCCAGGCCGAGTGGGAAGCGAGTGAGGACCTTCTCGCGGAGATGGTCGCGAGGGCAATCGCGGCTGATGACCCGGAGTGGTTTGGGGAGGGAAACAAGTGAATCAGAGGAGTTGAATGAAGTGGCTGAGAATTGGATGCGCGTCGGCAAGACCGACTACTACATCAAGAGCGATCGCTACTGCTGGACGGTTGCGAGGCGCGTCAAGCGTGACCCGAAGAAGAACAAGGGCGTCGATCACGCGTACGTCGAGCAGACCTACCATGTCAATATCCGTCAGGCTGCGGAAGAACTGCTCGACCGCAAGGCCAAGGATGCGCCTGTAGAGACGCTCAACGAAATCATCCAGACCTACCAGGACGCGCACGACTGGATCGGGCGCGAACTGGGGTTTGTTGAGGTCGCAAGCGAGCGCGCTGCGTGACGCTGTGAGGCGCTGTGAGAGTACGGAAACGGGCAGTCTCATGGAATTGCTCGAAAGCTCGAAATCGTGAGCTCTCACAGTCGCTCGCAGATGAGCCGAAAAAGAGGCTTCTGGAACCCGCATCAGAAGCGGGCTACAGAGGGCCAAAATGGCATTTTCGGGGCTTCGAGCGGAGATCAAGTCTGCCAGAAACGGCAGAATAGATAGAAAGAAGAAAGTAGCGAGTCTGCCATGAACGTGAAACACGAAAACAGACTGGAATCCAGATGCTGGAGCAGGCCGAGAAAGACCAGAGAGCAACCGCTCTGTTACTGGCCGACAGTAGGCGAGAAAATCTGATGACTCAAGCAAGAACAAAACCTAAAGACACTCAGTCCGAAGGCAAGAAACGCGGGGGAGCCTCTTCTAGCAAGCCGCCGACCTTGAGTCAAGTAAAAGCAAGGGTGGACTTCATCCGCAAGGGACTAAACCCGTTCAAGAAAGATGAGAGTGGAAATCCTGAGACGCTTGCGAAATTCGAGCAAGACCAAATGATTGCTGGCATTATCGGTGACGACCTCGCACAAAGAGGCACATTCTATCGCGATGGCGACTTGGGTTTCTACCTGGATCAGGAATCTCGTAAGTGCATAGACCTCGGTCAGGCAGGACTGGACTTTGAGTTCTTACTGGACCCGTATGGACTTAATAGTACGGAGAAGCTTTTCAAATACGTAGCGGTTGAACTGTTCAAAGAGGCTATTAAACGCGGTAAGGACACGAGACTGCGCCACTTCTCCTACCTTGCGCAACCATTCGGCAGTGAGCCTATCCTCTACATCGCTACGGAGGACAACTGCATCCGGCGAATCACGGCCGACCGGGTCGACAAGGTACATAACGGCGCGGATGGCGTGCTCCTTGTGGCGTCGAAATACTCCTCACCAGCTGATATCCCCGATGACTTCATCACCGATAACGGCTTGATCAGATCCCAGTTGACTTCGCGAATACCATTTGACGATTCAATGCTCACTAAGGGGCAATCCGAATTGTTCTTGCTGTCAGAGATATTCGCTCTCCTGATGCGGGAGCTGCTGACTGATACCAGGCCCATCTGCGCATTCATAGGCAAAATGGGAAGCGGCAAAACAACGGCCGCAAGGTCAGTGGGGAGAATCCTGTATGGCCCTGAATGGGACGTCACAGACATCACAACGAATGTGAGAGACTTCGACACGCTTATTACCACTGATGCATTCGTGTGCTTCGACAATGTCGATGACAAGATTGACTGGCTTAACAACAAGCTGGCCGTATTAGGTACAGGAGGCAAGATCGCGCGCAACAAGCTCTATGAGACACACAAACTCATCGAGTATCCAATCATCTCGATGATAGCGACAACGAGCAGGACACCATGCTTCCGCAGGGAGGATGTGGTAGACAGGCTCATAGTGCTCAAGACGGTCAGAGTGGCGGAGTCAGGCCATGGCGACTTCAATCCCTCTATCCTTGCCGAGCTAATGCCTAAGCGAAGAATGCTGTGGGGAGAGATCATATATCACTGTCAGTCTATCCTCAGAGAGCTCCATTCTTGCGATTGGGCTTCGCTTCACGTGCGAGGTCAGCGAATGCAGGGATTTGCCAGGCTATCCGTCGCTGTCGGCCGTGCATTCGGGCTCGGAGATGTTGTCTACGAGATGTGGGAGAAGATGGATAGGATTCGATGGGAGTTCATCAACGAAGATGACGCGCTGTTTATCACCCTGCATGATTGGGTAGCCGATAACAGGGGTCGGGAGGTCATTGCCAAGGAGTTGAATGACGACCTTCGCGAGTTGGCTCAAAAGAGCAACATGAGCTGGCCATACAAGAATGGCAAGTCACTGGCTCACCGGCTGTCCAAAGTGATGGAAGACCTCGGAGCTCGATTTGACATTGAAATCAACGACTGTCCGAACAGGAACCAGAAAGTGTACAGGTTTTACCCCAAGGGAGCGAGAGATTCGGAGTCGATTCCGCGTGATTCCGAAGGTGATTCCGGCGACTCCAAACCGCATCAATAGTGGGTTTCGGGCCATTTGCCGGAATGACGGAATCATTTTCACTAAGAGAATGAAGAGGAAAGAATAAGGGATAAGAAAGAAAGAAGGTGCGCTGAAGGATTCCGGGATTCCGGACGAGGGATCAGAATCAAACAGGAGTGCGCTGAAACCAGCATGAACACTAAGCTTCTGATCGAAAGCGCAGGCCACTTATCAGCCGGAATCGTTGAGTGGTGATTCCGAATCGTTTCCGATGACAGGAGCCTGGTATAGACCCGCTAAACTAGTATAGATATTGACTGAATCGGGATAATGGTTTACAATGGTCATCGAATACTCAGATAACACGCTCCGCCTGGGACGGCAAAGCTTCTACGAGCGCTACAAGCGCCTGCCGACCGATGCCGAACTGACTGAGTACATCGACTCATTTCTGGAGCTTGGACTGGCAGTGCTCAAATGACTGACTGCGTGATCTACACAAGGGTATCCAGCAAGGAGCAGGAGGAAGGATTCTCTCTTGAGGCTCAACTCGACCTGCTTCGCAAGTACGCAGAGGACAAGGGCTTCCGGGTGGTCCAGGAGTATGTCGAGGTCGAAAGCGCGAAAGCGCCAGGGCGTCCTTTGTTCGACAGAATGCTGGACTACGTCAAGGTGAATCCCGAGACAGTCCTCCTGGTCGAGAAGACCGACCGGCTTGTAAGGAACCTGAAGGACTACATCACACTCGATGATCTGAAGATAACAGTCCATTTCGTCAAAGAGGGAACCGCTTTCGGACCGGGCGCGAAGTCAGGCGACAGGTTCATGCAGGGGATTAAGGTCCTCGTCGCCACTCAATACAGCGAGAATCTCAGCGAAGAGATCATGAAAGGCATGACCAAGCGCGCGGAAGCGGGAAAGTGGAGCTGCAAGGCTCCGTACGGCTACCGTAGCAATCCCGAGACCCGCTCGCTTGAGATCGTGCCCGCCGAAGCCGAGGCGATTCGGTGGCTGTTTGAAACGTACGCAACGGGCGATTACAGCCTGAGAGAGCTGTGCGCCGAGTTCCGTCTAAAAGTTTCCCCCTGGAGAAGCGCCAGGCCCATCTATCCTACCCTCGCCCACAAGATGCTTAACAACCCGATCTACAAGGGCATCATCAAGTGGGGGGATGTCACAGCCCGGGGCGAGCATGAGCCGATTGTCGATCCGGCAGTGTGGGAGTTAGTCCAGACGGCCATGCACCGGAGGTCCAGACCCAAATCCGCCAAGCACCCGTTCGCATACCGTGGCATGATACGGTGCGGTCACTGTGGCTGTCTCATGACTCCCTCGATCAACAAGGGGCATCGCTATTACAAGTGCAGTAACGCCCGTGGGAAGTGCACCGGTAATAGATATGTTAGGGAAGACAGGCTTACGGGAGTTTTCGCCGATCACCTTCAGAGAATCACGCTTCCCGAAACCGACCGCCTGCTGATCGTGTCGGCCATCAGGGATTTTAAGCGTGCAGAGGTCGATGAAAAGGACAAGGAAAGGGAGCGGGCTTTCAAGGATGCTGCCCGGCTTCAGACCATGCTGGATGCCACATATGACGACTACCTCGTCGGCAAAATCGACCGAGAAATGTGGCAGAGAGCGCACCAGCGTCACTCCGAGAGGCTGACTCGGGCGAGAGTGCGTATCCAACAGCTTGATTCCGGCGATACCGGTCTCTATGATCGCGCTGAAAGGCTTATCGACAGGGCTGTGAGCGCATCGGGTGAATTCTCGACCGGCGATCCGGCTAAGAAGCGCTCAATCCTCAAGGCCGTCGTATCTAACTGCACGATGACCTCCGGAAACCTGCATCACGAGTACAAAAAACCCTTCGACATCATCGCCGAAGGGTCTCTATCGTCGAACTGGTGGAGCTGAGGGGAATCGAACCCCTGACCTCTAGAGTGCGATTCTAGCGCTCTCCCAACTGAGCTACAGCCCCGCGCGCTGCTGCCGCCTCGAGATGGGGGCACCGTAATATACTCGCTTGAGCAATCCCCGTCAAGACCGACTCCCTGAGCGGTGTCGCGCAAGGCGCGTCGGGGGGAATCTGTTTGCGGCTACTGATGGAGCTGCATTGCGATCTTCACCAGCTCAACGAACTCCGTCTCTTCCTGGTCCACGGCAATCGGCTCGGCAACCGCCAGTACGCTTTCGAAGTCGCCTCCCTCGGCGTACTCGCATTCCCTCAGAATCTCCGCGAACTCGGCCACCGCGGCAGTGAACCTGAACGGGCGACTCGCGGAGTTGAACGCGCGCCGCATGTCCGCGACCATCACGGGAACATAGAGTTCCTCGATTTCCTTCGTCTCGTAGTCCTGGTAGCGGATTTTCACCATGGCGACCTCCGCGCCGGGGTCACCCATCTGGGCGGTATCCCAGATCCTGATCTCATACAATGCGGTGACCGTCTGGCCCGCTCCGACCTCGCCGGCGTCAACCGAGTCGTCCGTGAAATCCTCCTCCTCCAGGCCCCTGTTCTCGTAACCGAGAAGCCTGAACTTCTCCACGGTCCAGGAATTGAAAACAACCTGGATCTTCGCGTCGGAGGCCAGGACCATGAGCAGATGCACCGCCCCGTTCGCGAACAGTCTCTGAGCCTCCTCATCGGAGTCAATGTAGTAGTAGCAGCCGTCGCCGTGATTCGCGAGCTTCTCCATCAGAACGTCGTTGTAGTTGCCCATTCCGAAACCGAGCGTCGTGAGCGTGATTCCCTTGTCGGCATCGTGTCTCACCTGGGCGAGGATTTCGTTCGGGTCTGTGGTTCCCACATTCGCGACCCCGTCCGAGCACAGGATGATCCTGTTGATCTTGCCTTCCTCGTAGCCCTCCCTCATCATCGCATAGCCGAGATCGAGCCCTTCGCACGCATTCGTGCAACCTCCCGGCCGAAGCTTCTCGATCGCGTCCATAATCGCGGCGTGGTCCGCAGTGAGCCCCGATATCACCTCTCCGTTCCAGCTATATACAACGAGCCCCACCTTGTCGCCCTCCATCAGACCTTCGGCCAGCATCCTGAGGCTCCGCTTCACCTGCCCGAGCCTGTCCTCCCGGCTCATTGAGCCCGAGACATCCACGACAAAGACCATGTTCGCGGGCGGCCTTTGGGTCGGCAGTACTTCCTTCGCCTTTACGCCGATCCTGAGCAGATGGTAGTCCGGCTGCCCGAATTGCGACCTGGCGCCCTCGACAGTGAGGGAGAAGAGCGCCCTGCCGGACGGCTGCGGGTAGTCCTGGTCGAAGTAGTTGATGTATTCCTCGGTGCGGACCGAGTCGGGGTCCGGCAAGTAGCCGTCCATCAGGTACCTTCTGGCGATGGTGTAGGCGGCGGTGTCGACATCCATGCCGAAGGTGGAGGTGTCTTCGTCTTCGGTGAAGACAAAGCCGTTGGTGCCGTAGTTCTCGTAATACGTTCCATCGTAGGGATCGCCACCGCCTCCTCCTCCCCCCGCGGGGAAGCTCGGACTGTTGGGATTGTAGCCGCCAGGGGGCGCGTACATTGCCGGGTCGGCGGGATCGTGGCTGGCCTCAACCGGGTCCGCTCCACCTCCACTACAGCCGACGAGCACGAATGAGAGCCAGACAGACGTGATAAGAATCCAGGTTGTGATCCTCATGGTTCATCTCCTTAAGTCATCTTGCTGGGCACATTATACTACCAAAAGGCACAAAAAGCTACATTTTCTTCTAAATTCCGGTCAAAAAATCCGCTACTACCTGATGCAGACGCTCATCAGGCAGGATATCAAGTCAGGTTGTGAATGCCATACAAGGCGTTGCCGCCTTCGATTCTAGTGTAGCATGCGCTTCCAGCGCGTGCCCTCGCACAAAATCCGCATCCTGCTTATTACTCCCGCCTCCACGAGCATGATGCTCGTGGGACGAAGACCCCATGCGCTGGAAGCGCATGCTACACCAGCGTCGCGCATTTTTGACTCGGGTGACATCGGACATGAGGAGGTCTGGTTGAAGCACACGTCCTTCTGTCACATGTCACCCGAAATAGGAATGCAAGACACTAGGTCGCATCCTCGAGGCGGACAGCGCTCTCGACAAGATCGCAGAATTCCTGCTCATCGTCCCCGAGGTTTTCCGCGACCGGGGTCGCGACCCTGAGCACGTCCGAGAAACTCGATTCCTGCGCCCAGTAAGAGCCCTTGAGGACTTCGGCGAACTCAGCGACCGCTGCGATGAACTGGAATCCGTCGCTCGCCTCGTCGAACTCGCGATTCAGGTCGCGGACCGTGACGGGGGTCTCGAATTCCTCGACCTCGCGCGTTCGCAGGTTCTCGTACCGGACTCTGACGGTCGCGACCTGCGCGCGGGAGTCGCTCAGGGACTCGTCGCGGACCCTGATCTCGTAGAGGGCGGTCACGCACTGGCCGGCGCCGACCTCGCCCGCGTCCACGGTGTCGTCACGGAACTGCTCCTCGGTCAGGCGACGGTTCTCGTAGCCAAGCAGCCTGAATCGATCGACCGTCTCCTCGTTGAACTCGACCTGCACCTTCGCGTCGGACGCCAGGACCATGAGCATCTGCGCGGCGCCCTCGCCGAAGACCCTTTGTGCTTCGTTGTCCGAGTCGATGTAGTAGTACATCCCGTCGCCGTGGTTCGCGAGCTTCTCCATCAGCACGTCGTTGTAGTTGCCCATGCCGAAGCCGATCGTCGTGAGCGTTATCCCGTCCAGCGCGTCGTCTTTGATCTGCCTCAGGATCGTGTCCGCGTCGGTGACTCCCACATTCGCCACGCCGTCCGAGCACAGGATGATCCTGTTTACATTCTCAGGCTCGAAGTTACTCCGCGCCATCTCGTACGCCAGCCTGAGACCTTCTTCTGCGTTGGTGGATCCGCCGGGCATGAGCTGCGCGATCGCGCTCAGTATTGCGTCGTGGTCCGATGTCAGGTCCGAGATCACCTGGCCCGTGCTGCCGTAGACCACGAGGCCGATTCGGTCGCCCCGCTTGAGATTCCCGGCCAGCATTCCGAGGCTTCTCTTGACCTGCTCGAGGCGGTCCTCGCGATTCATCGAGCCCGAGACATCAACAACGAATATCATGTTCGCAGGCGGCCTGTCCTCGAGCGATGCTTCACTCGCCTTGACTCCGATCCTCAGAAGATGGTAGTTCGGCTGCCCGAACTCGCTCTCAGCGCCTTCGACAGTGACAGAGAACACGCCGTCGCCTCTCATGTCTTCATAATCCTGATCGAAGTAGTTGATGAACTCCTCAGTTCTGATCGATGCCGGGTCCGGCATGTTGCCGTCAGTGAGGAATCGCCTCGCGATGACATACGACGCCGTGTCGACGTCCATCCCGAAGGTCGATGTTTTCTCATCTTCGGTCGAGATGAACGGATTGACTCCGTAGTTCTCGAAGAATGTGAGATCGTACGGCTCCGCGTTGGGGATGTCCGTCCCTCCGGCCGCGGGTGGCGGAGTTTGAGCCGGTCCTGCGCCGGACGCCCCCGGGGAGGGGGCGAGTTCCCTCGTCGCTTCGCCTCCCGCCTGGAAATCCAGGCTCTCCTGCTTCTGGTAATTCGCCGAATCCTCTTCCGCCGGGCGCTCGGATTGCATTGTCGAGGATGCTCTGTTGCGAGCCTTAAGGAAATCAGCGCAGGACGTGCCGAAAAGGATGATCGCCAGACTGGTGAATGCGCACAGAATCCAGATCGATTTTCTCATGGTTCGTCTCCTTCAGCCCAGAGAGGGAGTTGCCGGAGGAAATGCCGCCTGTCGCACCTTCATTAGCAAATCTACTGTTGAGAGCGGCGGCCTTATGGGAAGGTTCAGGCTTTTGAAAACATGATGTGCGGAGGGGGAGATATATGGCACTACATATCTAACATTCGGAATGTGCCGCCTCCGCAATGTCTCGTGGCGCCTCCGCAATGTCTCGTGGCGGCTCCGCAATGTCTCGTGGCGCCTCCAAGCGAAGCTTGGAGGTGTCTCTCCTAATGTTGACTCCCGCTTCGTC
>Ga0315296_10000370_pt1 | contig 41566 bp, 43 predicted proteins | sample YL17G14_18_MG_FD_203921 | JGI IMG/M metagenome (GOLD analysis project Ga0315296, IMG submission 203921) | Sediment microbial communities from Yellowstone Lake, YNP, Wyoming, USA - YL17G14_18 | ecosystem: Environmental > Aquatic > Freshwater > Lake > Sediment | place: USA: Wyoming | collected... | reverse complement strand
TAGTATGGTAAGTCCCGGCAAGCTGACGCTAGTCGACCTTAGTGACTTCATTAGCCTCAAGAAGAAACAGATTGTTGCATCATATCTTGCCAATGAACTACTGTACTTGCGGAGGCAACAGAAGATTCCTCCGTTTCTGTTTGTCATTGAAGAGGCCCATCAGTTCTGTCCTGAGAGTCGTCACGAACTCGCTCTTCCTAGGGCCCAAATCGAAACAATCGCCCGGGAGGGCAGAAAGTTTCACGCACTCCTATGCTTGGTGTCTCAGAGACCTGTGAAACTGTCAACGACTGTGCTCAGCCAGTGCAGCAATCAGGCTGTGTTCAGATGCACAAACCCGTATGACCTTGAACACATAGGCAAGAGTAGCGAGGGTATTGACCGATCATCTCTAGACTCAGTAACGACGCTTGAGGTAGGAGAAGCCCTTTTCGTAGGGGAGTGCGTCTCTGTTCCTACGTTTGTGAAGATACGCCGACGCCGATTCGAGCCCAAAGGCATCACAACAAGTCTATCAGAAGCCATCAAGAAAGCTGACAGAATCTCATCACAACCCTGATAAACGAAGATGGCAGGTGGCACCAAGAGAGGTACTCCGGTACTCCACGGGGGCATACGCTCGTTGTCTGAGAAGAACACGGACGAGATAAAGCGGCTTATCGGCCAAATCCAATCCGGACTAGTAGAGATTTTCGATCAGATGCGAGAGTTGCGGCGTCGACTAGGCCTGCCTCCTGATGAAGCACCAACAGATTCGGTACCGCCCGTCGTACCACTTTTTTCGGAAGTGCCAAGTGCGCCAACACCCAGTCGTCGTGATTCAACGACTTCTCCCGGCCCTTCAACAGGTCCACCCAAGACAGCGCCTGCAGCCGGAGCGTCGGTTCCTGCAACTGTATCATCCAAGGCCTCGGAACGGGAATTGAAGCCCGACACAGCCACTCCACCGGCTGTCCGCAAGACAGGCGTCTCTGGCAGCATCCCGACGAAGCCCAACGAGCACACATCTACAGTAAGTGCGACAGTAGCCCGAGTCTTGGACCCCATAGCACATGAAATTCGCACTGGAGAGGCACCGGCTGAGGTTATTGCTGAGTATCTCCAAGCGGCCAGAGACTATCTTATCACCAAAGACAATCCGAACCAGAAGGTCGCACGCGACATGGACGTTGTCGACAAGTTCCTCAGGGCAAGGGGGAAGAAGGGCATTCGACCAGAGGAGCGGGATAACATCCTGAAGCGCATCCGTCGCTGGAGTATAATGCTTAGTCAGCGTGGAGCCGCACCATAGCAATGTCCGACGGCGCATAGATTGTCGTCTCGCAGTTGCCGCCTGGAATCTTCCTCAATACAGGACAAGGCCCTCGGTGCAGGGAATATGCACCGCCGAGATTGCGAATGAAATCAACGCCATGCCTTTCAGAGACGATGGCCCATCACATGTCTACTTCAGATCAATTATGACACGTTTCACCTTTGTCTTGGAAATCTTCTTGAGTCCATGCTGTCCAGGCTCATAGCGACATTCCAGCAGACCTGCTTCGAGCAGTATCTTGATCTGAGCACTGGCATTCGCCTCAGTACCCCCGAGGTGTCTTGCCACCCTCGTCACGTCTTTCTCTCCATCGAACAAGAGTCTCAGTATCTCTATGCGCGTCTTTGATGAAAGAGCCCGGCCGACACGCAGTACTGCATCCTCTTCATTAACTTGCAGCGTTTCTGACAGTTGTCACACCTCGCATGAGTTGAGCTGTTGCTCAAGTATGACTTTATTATACTTGTTGTTTGCAAAGGGTCTACGTCGTGGTGTGATGGCGGGCCCATGTCAATCCTTATAGCCTAAGCTGATGCTGCATCACTGAGTACTGAGCCGATGGGCGATGACAGTGTATTCATTGTCGGTTTTGATATTCTGCCCTCTCAGAGTTCACGCTCAAAGGCCAGTCCGAAGTTCTCATGCGCAATACTATGTAACGGTGCAGTCCTGAATGAGTACCCACAGCTATCTCAAAGAGATCTACTGGACCTAGTTCGAGAGATGCGTCCCATGTACTTGGCTACCGACAACATCTTCGAGATAGTCCCCGACAGCAAATCCATCTTCGGCCTCCTTAGCCGAATGCCAGCTGAGACAAAGTTCGTTCAAGTGACCGGCGTGCCACCAAATCAAGTTCCTCTCAAGGTTCTTGCTCGTAGATACAAGCTTCAGTCCGGAGGGCGACTGACGCCACTTGATTCCGCAAAGATTGCGGCACAATTAGCACATCTTGGTGTTGGGCACCGCCTTGAGTGCTTTGGTGAACAAACCGAAATCAGAGTCACACGAGGACGGAAGACTGGCAGCGGAGGACAGAGCGCCAATCGGTATCGCCGAAGACTGCACTCTGAGATTCAGCAAGCTACTCGTTTCATAGAGTCTCAACTTAAGGACGCGGAAATCGAATATGATACTGATATCAGGGACTCGGACTTCGGATACGAAAGCGCGCGCCTTGTTGCATATGCTCCACTCCCTGCAGTAAGAGGACTCGTGGAATCAAAGCGTGGTAGTGATTTCAACGTATTCGTATCGCCAGTACGGAAACGAGTTGAGTTCGTTCCACTTGAACCCCAGCCCATCCCTAGTGAGCTTAGACCTCAGTACTTCGTCTTGGGCATCGATCCTGGGACGACAGCAGCATTATGTCTCGTATCTCTTGATGGCCGCGTGAGCTTTCTCACCAGCAGAAAAGGGCTCACAAGAGCGGACATCATTCGGCTCGTGTATCAGCATGGTATGCCTGTGATTGTTGCCACAGATGTCACACCGGTACCCCATCTTGTGAAGAAGATAGCAGGCACAATCAACATAGGGATATTCACTCCCGAGAGGCCAATACCTGTGGCTGACAAACAGGAGCTAGCTAGGCAGTTCAGTCGAGAGACACAAATCAGGAATGCCCACGAACGGGATGCATTGACAGCCGCTATCTATGCTTACAGGAGTGTTCTCCCGAGGCTTGAACAGATAGACCTCAAGGTGCGCGAAGAACAGCTTGTAGTCGACAGAAACCATCTGAAGGCTCTTGTGATAAGAGGAATGACGATTAACGAAGCATTGGCGAGTCTCGTTAAGGAAGAGCCGGAAACCGTGGAGGTAACAACCGAACAGCCAAGCCGCGAGGAAGGTCTGACACAGGCGCATTTCGACGCACTCACAGAGAAGAACGAGACTCTAGAAGCCGAGAATCGCATGTTGACGGAACAGAACGATGATCTCAAACGGCTGACGGAGTATCTGAAGTTCAGAGAAAGCGAGCTTCAGCAGAGTCTTGACATAGTCAGTCGCGATAACTACTGGCGGGTGAAGCGCGATCGTGAAATCGGAAAGAAGGAGTCGGCGCTGAGGCAGGCCGTGGCCGAGGCCGATAGACTTCGGACACAGGTGTTGGATCTGACGAAGCGTGTCGAGCTGTTCAGGGGAGTGAGGCGTTTGGAGATGCGCGGCGATACGATCGCCGTGAAGACTATTCCCCATTTCACTCGCGAAGGAATACAGGCTTACAACAACAAAGTAGGTCTGAAGTCCGGAGACATAGTGCTTTTTGAAGACGCCAGTGGAGGAGGGCCTCACACTGCAACCATGTTAATCGATCGTGAAATCAAAGCTGTAATCGTAGACACACCGCTTTCGCATCTCTCTGAGGAAGAGCTTGTGAAAGCACTAATCCCTGTAATAGATGCCAAGGAAGTTGAGCTTCAGAGAATCGAGGAATTCTCATTCATAAGCAGAAAGAAGTTCGAAAAGGTATTTCAAGCCTTTACTAAAGAAGTGCGTGAAAAGGCGCGAAAGAAGGGCGAAGACGACCTAGTTGAGGCAGTGGAACGCTACAAGAGACAGATTGAGAGGTAGATGCTGCTCAACGACAGAACGAATCTGATACTAGTAGTGCAACAGATTCACGGGTCTCCCTATTCCGGTATCTGTATCCAAAGGATGTTGTTTCCTCTGATCAGTACCGAGCCATACTTGGCTCTTACTTGATCATTCTCAAGCTCCTCTGCATCCGCAAGGGTGAGGTTCATGTAGATGTCACATCTAGTGAGTCGTCCCCGAAAGATTCTGTTATCCTTGAGCTTGATCGAGACAACATCGTTAAGGACATTTTCAAGGGCCTTGATAGGCATCTTTTCAGCGGACACGGGGTAACCTCTGACGGGGCGACCTTGTAGAGGGATTATAAACCATTCGTTGTGAGTTGGACAAACTTGGACATTCCGTGTTTGTCCGCCCAAGAACGGCACTGGGCTGTGTTTGAATCGCGGATATATTCCTTGCGGCGTTGACGTCAGCATGAATATGCAAGGAGCAGTGCGGACAGTAGAAGTACTCGCCGCCCTTCTTCTCTTCAAAGGAAGTCATGTCCTCAGTGCGTAGACCTCTCTCGCCGCACCCACTGCACGTCTGGGAGGTCCACGCTGGGTTGACTGTCCATACACCTCCGTATCTGTGACCAAGTGCCATGCGACGGTATCTGACCCCTTCGATTATCTTCCCCCAGAGATTGGTAGAGAGGCTCCAGCTGAAGGCGTGCATGCCAGCTTTGGATTGAAAGGCTTTCAGGTCTTCGAAGTAGATTGTCTTCACGCGATTACGCTCACAGAACCAGACAGTTTCGGAAGCGACTTGGTGTGATATCTCGCGGTCGAGGCGTCTGACTTTCAGCCACACAGCCTCCAGCTCTCTTTCCTTCTTTAAGACAGAAGCCGGAGGATGCAGCCCCATTCGCTTTTTCTCCCAATTGTTTCTCTTCCTATCCACTTGTGACATGAGAATCCTTGTTCTTTGTCTGAGCTTTTCTCTCTTGATGAGCAGCCGTGTATGCGAGATCTGTCTCTCCTTGTACTGCTTATTGACACCCTGAACCGATATCACGACAGGGTATCTCAACCCTCGGTCTGCGCCAGCACGGGCGGTTCTAGGAATGTTCGGGATGGTCTTCTCTAGGAGCTCTCGCGTCAGGGGCATGAAGGGGATGAGCAAAAGGACACGCTTTCCTTCAACACGTAAGATTGGCGGAGCACATCTGCGAGATCTACGTAGACGTTCGAGCTCGCATGTGGAGAGCTTAGTCGTCTTCTTTGACTTGGCCGCGGAGGCAGACCGGGCCACATGATGGAGGGTGATGGTGTTTAGCAGTTGCTGATTCATATCATCAAATACCGCTGCTCTGTAGTCGAGCATGACCGCTCGCTCATCGTCGCCCGAGTCGCGGGCGTCCTTGGCCTTCTTTCGTGCGCGTACAGACTTCTCGGGTAACCAGTTGAGAAACCTGAAGCTGATAGTCCTATTCCGGTAGGGTGATGACGTATCTGCATCATCATGGCCAAGAACTCCGGGAGGAGTCTTGATGTACAAGATGACCTCGTTGTTCTTGTTGGGGTCGAGAGCGAACCAGTATCCCTGGCCGGTCGCATTCTCTGTCGAGGCTGCGAAGTCCATTGTATGTTTCCCGAATTGAGGGACAGCAAATGGAAAGCCATTCGCTCGCCACTCTGATATCTGGGCGTGCAGAGCCTGAAGGACTATCGTGCTCTCCGTGTAATTTGCTTTGAGCGGGTTTCCGACTGGAGTGTTCCTCTTGCTTGCTTGGTAGTTACAGGGTCCGACGGTGTCTGAGTGGGCACTGACCTCTGTTTGTCATTGAGAGCTTTGCGTGCTTGCCTGCAGGCAGACAGTGCATAGTAGTACCGCACATTGCTTCCGTTGTTTGCTGTGTCTTTGAATGTTTTCACAAGGTGGGAATGTATCCTTTTGTGAGAAACAAGCTGAGTGAGGAGTTTGTTGTCAGAGTCAAGAAGCTCAAGTAGAGAGTTGACGAGTCGTCTCCGCTCAAAGTCAGAGAGCACGATCCTTGCTGCTGTTTCAAGGACGTTGCGGTGCATCCTTTCGAACACGAGTCGGCCGAACTCGTTATCGTGTTTCCAATCAAGAGACGCCTCTTCTCTAAGGACCGTGTATCCTCGACCTCTTGATTCGCTAAGTTTCTGGCCAAGTTCCTGCACCATAGCCTCGGATGAGTAAACACGAGAGAGGGCCAGATTGACAGCTTCTCCATAGTTCCGGAAGCATTGTGAAAGGAGACGGAAATCGACATCAGAGCATTTCCGCCCAGATGCAATCTCTGAGAGTGTTCGAGCGGGGGGGCGTTTGTTCGTGAATAACTGGGGTCCGGCTGTCTGTTCAAGTGCTTACGGACGACCTGTCGAGAGAACGAGTTCAGAGAGAACGTTTGGACCAGATAGGCGGATGAAGTGCCGTATAAATTATCGTCCATTGTTTGTTGTTGGTTGGGGATTGCGTCCTTGCCCACGCGAGGACGGCGCCGCGGTGCTTTCTTCATTGACCTACCGCTGGATCTAGGCTGCATACAGGCTAATATAAGCACATACAAAGCCGATTCCACCGTATGACGGTTTTGGCACAGACACCCAATCTCTGTGCAGCAACTGATACCCGGAACATAACCCCCGGTACATCCGCTTGAGCCTATCAGCATCACGCACACGCCAGTGTCCAAGTCTGTGCAAATTCATGGCGGCTGCCACATACCCTTCGCAGATGGCATCTGAGAAGCAGAATCTCTGAGATTGCACTATCTCGTCAGTGTTAAGAGCAGTAGAAAACCACTTTCATGAGGGAATGATTATTGTCTCTGATATGTCTTGGACTTGAGGGGACCGCCCATTCGTTCGGAGCTGGTGTAGTATCCAGCGAAGGCAAGATTCTGTCCAACAACTGGGATATGGTCTCCCCGCAGGAGGGGGGAATTCATCCGCGTGAGGCAAGCCGGCATCATTCGGATAAGGGCCCTGTCATAATAATGAAGTCTCTCACAGAAGCCGGTGTCAGTTTTCGCGACATTGGCCTAATCGCCTTTTCAAGGGGACCGGGACTTGGTCCGTGTCTGAGAGCAACTGCCACCATGGCCCGTTCTCTGGCCCTGAAACTCGGAGTCCCACTCGTGGGTGTGAATCATTGTGTAGCACACATCGAGATAGGTTGCCTTGAGTCTGGGTTCAAGGATCCTGTCACAGTTTATGTTTCAGGCGGCAATACTCAGGTAATTGCCTTCGCAGGAAATAGATTCCGAACCTTTGGTGAGACGTTGGACATCGCCATTGGTAATATGCTGGATGTCCTTGGACGTGTCGCGGGCATGCGTTTTCCTGCCGGACCAGCAATAGAGAGAGAAGCTGGAAATGGCAAAGAATACCACTCCCTGCCCTATTCCGTGAAAGGGATGGACGTGAGTTATTCGGGTATGCTTACAGCTGCAAGAAAACTCTACTCGGAAGGAGTGCCACTGGCAGATCTATGTTTCAGTATTCAGGAGACTGCATTCGGTATGCTCGCAGAAGTCACTGAGAGAGCCGTCGCGCATACTAAGAAGACCGAGATACTACTTACTGGAGGAGTAGCACGAAACAAGCGCCTAGGGGGAATACTTGCCGGAGTAGCCAACAGGCATGGAGCAACATTCCACACAGTTTCCCCACCATTGGCGGGTGATCAGGGCGCGATGATTGCTTGGACTGGTATCTTGCAGCACAGTGCGGGAGACCGCATTGAGGTTGCAGATTCGCGTGTGCGGCCTAAGTGGCGCACAGACGAACAGGACATAACTTGGAGGGCAACAAGTTGAAAATGGAGCTCTGGGCGATCGGTGCCGAGTCCACAATATTCAGAACCGAACAGTGGGGCCTTCCTATCATTCTAAAGTGGCGTCCTGAGAAACCCTATCTTCTGAAAGAAATCGATGAATTGTTGAGACGTACCCGGACTAGCAGAGAATGCAGAATGCTTACCTATGCACGTGCATTAGGAATTCCAACTCCCACTGTTCATTGGACTGATCTTGCAAGCTATACGATAGCCATGGACTTCATTGAAGGCCAACAGTTGAAACAGCTGGCTAACAAAGTCGCCAGTCCAAAGCTACATGAACTCTGTTATGAGTTCGGTCGGTCGATTGCGCTAATGCACAGAGGAAACATAGTCCATGGAGATCCCACAACTAGCAATGTTTTGGTTGACAACAAATCGCGACTGTGGATGGTTGACTTTGGATTGGCGGAATGGAATGCCACAGTCGAAATGAAAGGCGTAGACCTGCATCTCATTCGTCGTGCACTGGAGACAACTCATTGGGATCAGCAAGAGGACATGCTCAGGGGAGCATTGGAGGGCTATGTGAGTCTTCTTGGGCGCGATGCCGAACCAGTTTTATCAAGGATGGAGGCTATTCGAGAGCGCGGCAGATACCACTAGGAACGCTGGCAGTTCTTGCGAAGGTCTCTGAGATTCGACCCTATGCTCCAGTCAGACGACAATCTTTATATCCAGAGCCAAGAGGCGATGCTGAAGAACCGGTTTCCTAGAGACACGTGGATAATGAGGTAGTATCCATGGCGAGGATGCACACGAGACGCAAAGGCCAGTCGGGAAGCAAGCGACCGTCTACGCTGCAAGTACCCCAGTGGTTGGATAAGGATGCCTCGTGGATTGAGAAAACAATAGTTGAGATGGCCAAGGGCGGAAGCAGCCCGTCCATGATTGGCATGACTCTGCGCGATCAATATGGTGTCCCGCTCGTGAAAGTGGTGACAGGCAAGAGGATATCTGAAATCCTCCGGGAGAATAATCTACAAAGAAGGGTCCCGGAAGACCTGCGCAATATGATTGCGAAAGCCACAGCAATTCGAAGACACCTTGAAGGAAGCAAGAAGGACCTCGTTTCAAGGCGAGGTCTTCAGCTCGTCGAGAGCAAGATACACAGGCTTTCCAGATACTACAGGCAGACCAGGGTTCTTCCGGCAGACTGGAAGTACTCTCCTGAACAGGCTGCAGTGTTACTGAGATAGTTTTATCAAAACGGGCTGTGATAATAAGTCAGGAATGACTGAAAAGGACTCTACTCCGGATCTCGATGCCTTGGGAGCCAAGTGCCAGGACGTACCCATGGACAAAGGTGCCCGTGTTCTGGTTGTCAGCTCGCCTTCTCCTCCAGCAGTAATGGCCAGTGCACTCCTATGCAGGTCAATCATGAAGGCAAAGGGTTTTTTTCACGTTACTTTCATTGAGCCTGTTTCGAGTTCTGAAGTCCTCGCATCGATTATGAACACGAATCCTGAGCGTACAACCATAGTGCTTGGCATCGATATCACGGGGAACGGTACTCTTGATTCGAAACGTTCGCCGCTGATACTGATAGGAAGCACCATCCAGAAAAAGCACACATCGTGCTACTCGCTGGGATCTAAGACATCGGTCCCTGCGAGCGCCTATGCCTTCGCCAGAGAAAAGATGGAAACCGGTCCTGAAGAGCTGTTTCTTGGGGCCGCTGCGCTTCTGATCCAGAATCAACAGATGATTGAATCAGACCCTGCATCGAAAGACGTAATTCGGCTGGCACAGGCCACCGATATTCTACAAGAGCGAAGAGGCTTCAGGATTTTCGGAGCCAACTTCCTTCCATTGTCTGAAACGCTATCCAACAGTATCAGCCCTTATCTTCGCGGCATAAGCGGAGCTCCTGAGTCATGCGAACGTGTTCTTAGTGAGGCTGACATACCTTCAGCAAGACGTAACGTACCGATAACTTCTCTGACAAGCGAAGAGAAAAAACGACTTACCGAGAAGCTGGCTTTGCAGCTGGACATCTCTGTGATACGCAAACTGTTGGGACTGGATTTCGAGACTCGCCTTGAACCTGAAAGCAGTCCGATGCACTTCCTTTCCGGGATTCAGTCCATGGCCGAAGTAGCATGGTGCAGGCAGGAAGTCGGCTTGGCGATGGCCATCTGGATGGGCGATCGTGCGAGAATGATGCGAATGCTCCTCGACTCTTACAGAATCCACTGCAAAGGAACAATCTCAGGAGTACAGCATTTCCTGTCAGTGCAAGTTAAGCACGAAATAAGGGCTCTATCGGATTTGGTGTCCATAGCTCCTCTTGCTGGCGTCAGCACAGAGGTTCTTCCGGATGTGGGGCGCATAGCAATTGAAAATGGCCATATCGACAAGGAACGATTCTTAGTCCTAGAAAAGGATGATTACGCGTGTGTGGTATGGGCGTCCGAGGATGTGACGCTTTCCGACGTTTTGACGGCTTTCGACACAGCAGGGCTGTCGCCTTTATCCACATCTACAACGTCGGTGTTAGTTCCTCTGACATCGAAGGAGAATCGAGAGACTTTACTTAAGGTCGTGGATACTCTTCCAAGGGGATGAGATGATGATTGTTACAATTGAGCTAGAACTTGCGCCAATCGCAGATGCCCAGCGGGTCTTGGGCGCAGTGTTACCAGACAATGCGCCGCTGCCGGCTGGCCTCAGAATCATGTCCTCCACACTAAACGGGAAATTGATCTTCAGGATTGAGTGCGATCGTGGCTTGGACTCGCTCAGAACTACGATTGAGGATCTCATGGGTGCAGTGGACTTATCGCTAAGAACAATCAAGTCCACGGAGTAGTCAGCAATCAATCGATGGATGAAGTTTCAGACATGTCTTCGTCAAGCATCTTCAAATCTGCACCGTCGCCCGCGAGAGTCGAATATGCTGCCTTGGCCTTCATCCGTGCTATGTCTGCCATTTCCTTTGTTATGAATCCCCGTTGGACACCGCGTTTGAGCAGATGCTGATCGATTATCCGGGTTTCGCCTTGAGCTGGACTGACAACATCAATTTCAAGGTCCACGTATCGAATTCGACTGGGGTTACTCCCAGAAGAGGGGTAGACTTCCACGCCTGTGTTTACATTCACGTAAGTGCCCCTGAGGTGTTCATCGTGTGAGAAGTACTCCGTTACAAGGGTAGCTGCGCCCGGGACGACATGAGTGATTGCATAGTCTCCTTCGTAGCCCTCCATTTCCACATCGTTGATGAATTCAGGCGCCATCTTCAGCTTCCTACTGGTGTACTTGAACTGCCTCCTGATTAAGAGTTCTTGAGGACTGATTCCGATAACCCTCCCCTTGGACAAGATTATGTTCCTGCCGTCAAGTTTGACATGCTCTATGTCTATTGGATCATCAACCTTCGGCATGTCCTGGCTAATGATTTTCTCTAGCCTAGACATTAGGTATGCTCTTTCGGTTGGACGGTCCTCAATGACTGACTCTATGAAATCCACAAGGGCCGCGTAGCCGGCACTCTTATAGAAATGATGAAGCTTTATTGTAGGCTCAATCTTGGCCCGGGTGTTGTCAAGTACTTCCTTTGCTTCAGCTGGGAACTCAATGTCCGCATTGCTGGTTCCCTCAAATAGAAGCCCCGGCGTATTTGTCTCACCGAATTTGGATTGAACTTGCTGAGCGGTATCAAGCAGGTCATCTATCTCGTCGCGTAGTTCATCGTCTGTAAGTCTCTCAGCCGAGGTTCTCCAGAGTATTCCCCAGTTCTCTGAGTTCTCTCGTATCTTTCCCCCTAGGTCAATCAGACGGTTGCGCGTTTCCTGATCTTTAATCTTTGCACTCAGCCGAACTACTGGCTCGGGCAGGAGTACTGCAACTCTTCCGGGAATGGTTATGCTGGAAGAAACGACTGGCGATTTTCTTCCATAGTCATGGGCTCTCACTTGGACCATCAATTGAGTCCCCTGTTTTGTGCTCTTTTCAGGGAGTAAGCCCGCTATGCTTCCTAGGTCCACTTTGGTCTGACCAGTCTTCTCGTCGGTTCCGAGCACGGAGCCCTTGTAAATTGAGCCCTTTGCCACCCGCGGCGTGCGTGTGATCACATTACCAAGTCGTCTGCGGAGAACGTCTGTAAGTCGCATCAGAACTGATTCATAGGCGATTGCCACGATTCCCTGCAAATCGCTGCGGTCCCAGATATCCACGTCCGGGATTTCATCTCGAAAAGGTAAGCCGAATCTTCTTGCCACTTCAGGGCTGGGTTGAACCACATCAAAATGGTTCTGCAGCATTATCTGTGTCAATGACTGCGAATAGATTCCTCTTATCCTCACCTTGCTCATGGACAACACTGGCCCGGACCTTAGGCGTCAGAACCCCATTCATGAGGACCAAGGGCCTGCATCTTTGCTGGTCTCATGAGAGCTAGTCGCGAATCGGTTCCAAGAGACTGGAAACATGCCAGATTTTCGTTCTCGCGTGATTGGGACAGTTCGGATCTTGACTTGGCTCGTCAAGAATCGCGATTGCATTCTGTGCTCTTACAGCTGGTGAATCTGCACTGCGCTCAAGGACAGCGATAGCTTCATTGGCTGCGCGACGTATGTTGCGGGGGACCGATGAATCCTCAGATATCTGTCTAAGCAAATGTTTCGACTGGTCTATGCTCTTCTGCGTCTCTGGGTCCAACTGGCTCACCTCTGAATAGTCTTGCCGCACGAATGGAGTGCGTGAACAACCAGAACTTGACACTTGACCTAACCATATCAACATTGCGACATGGTTGGGTCTCTTCAAGTATTGATGGCTCTCGTTTCGAACACCTGAGACCCAGGGCATCCATGATAGAGCATTGGTATCCCTTATTACATCGTTTCTTGCTTTCTCAGTACGAGAAGGAAATGGCCGACAAGAATGATGCCTCCATCAAGAAGATGGCTGAGCTCCTACGTCACGGGGCCACAATGCTCGCTCAGGCCTGCCCGCAGTGTGGGTCTCCTTTATTCAAGGTAGGCAACGACACCTATTGTGCCACATGCGATCGTAGAATAGTAATCGTACGTTCTGATCAACAGTTGGACGTCCCGGCCATGAAGACAGTAGTCCCTCAGCTCAGAGAGACTCTGATTAAGAAGCTGAAAGATGCAAACGAGCTTGCTGAACGCGAGACTGACATCGAAGCACTCACCAAGCTGGCACGATTGATGGTTCTGCTGCTTCAAGCACTGCACAGACTCGAGCGCGTGAGCGGCACTGGAAGTGCATAGAGCTCAAGGAATGCGAAAGGTCGAACTGACGTAAGACGATGGAAACTTGATTGAGTGACGGCATTCGACTAGTGCGGTACTCGGTTCCTGCGGGCTCGACTCTATGCCTCTGGTTCTTTGGCAGCTTCGGTCTTTTCTTTGCCTCTGCGGAGTCTTGCTCTCCTCGCCTTCACTTCTTCTGGTCCTTTGAGTACCTTGCTTTTCCGGATTTCGCACTCCCGGATAGGCGTAATCTTCTTGACTTCGTCCTGAACTTCGCCTGCAAGTCCTCCAAGAATGACCTTCTGAACCAGCTCGTCAAAGGTGTGCTTTTTCGCGTGACCCACTATTACCTTCTCAATGGCTTTCCTTACAGAATGCTCTTGGCTGGTCTTGGAACGAGTCATAGTGAAGACAATTACAGAAATCCGCATCATGTAGTCGTCCTTTGTCAGTATCGGGCCGATCCAATCGATTCTTGACGTGCCTCTTCTAACTAGCCCACGCAAGTAGTCGGAGCTCCACTCGTGACCGAAGAATACGGTTCTGGCCTGTTGTCCTGTAACACCTGTTATCTTGAATCGAAGCTTAACATGTATTTGGTCGAAGTTGCCAGTTATGTCGTAAAGCGTAGGTTCCAGCGTACGACCGATCACTGAGTCGGGGGTCTCTCCAGGTGTGACGCCAATCTCCTTACTCTCGAAGTACTCTGGCGCCAAGACCTGATACCAAGTCTTCTCTCGCCACTTGTCTCTTGCCCTTGCAGTAGTGGCAGCCGTCTCTTTAGTCTTCGAGGACATGTCGCATCACACTCGAACTGGGGATACTACATGATAATCCAGAGAATCCCGACCAGTACCGTGGTAGCACCACGGTTCCCGCCGACATCCTATGGTCCTAATAAAAAGGTTGTGACATGGGTTCTCATGTATCTTACAGTCAGGACAACAAGCCATGTCGAAGGGACCGCAAGTAGCAAACTAGATATGACAATGTACAAAGGTTCCGGATGAGAAAGTCATCATGACCGAAGTCACATGCCCACGTTGTGGATCCAAAGAAGCTGCTCTTGTAAGAAAGGAAGTCTTTGGAGCAGGCAAGTTCAACAGACGTAGGTGGCGTTGTCCACGATGCAGTAACACTTGGGAGACCGTGACGGATTCTAGTGGGAATCCGGCCAAGACTAGCTAGTCCGTCAACGTATGGATTTACAGCCGTGTGTTCAACTAGGTTCGGCGCCGCTCATGAAATGGTCACCTTCGATTATCTCTTGAAACCGAAGGGCCGACGATTTGCCAAAACCATTATATCATGAAGTTAGTCCGTGAGCCATCAGAGCGGAGGTTGCCAAGCTAGGTCAAAGGCGCGAGGCTTAGGACCTCGTTCTGTAGAGATACGTTTCCAGCTCTGCTAGAACGCCCGAATCGCGAGTTCAAATCTCGCCCTCCGCACCAAATTCTCAGCTAGTGAATTGAGCAGACAGTTCTGCAATTCATGGAACGGCGTGGTCAGAGACCTCGAAATAGTATGCACTGAGGGCGTGTTCAAAGGCGCCGGGGAAGGGACTTGAACCCTTGCGGGGACAACCCCAACGGTTTGCCTGTTGGTTGTGATTTCGAGACCGTCTCCGTAGCCGTGCTTGGATACCCCGGCTGCAATCGCCTCTCGCTTCTTCAACTCATATAATGTTACTGATTCACAGATTGCAGGATTCCGATGAAAGAAGGAATCATGGCGAGTCGACAGCTGGACAGAACCAGTGCTCTTCATTCGACTCTAACTTAACCAGAGGCAAGGGGCGTCGTGTTCTCGTCAAGCGCTCTCTTTATTGCATTCCTTGCAATGCCTGCCAGTTTGTCGAGAGATGCCTGAGTTCTTGCTCCTATGTAGATCCTAGCTTTTGGTTCGGTCCCGGAAGGTCTCACTAGCAAGTATGAGCCGTCACTGCATTCGATTCTTATGCCGTCGATATCAAGAACTCGTTGGATTCCACTTACGTCTGAGAGCAGCATGTCCCGAACGGTCGTCATGAACTTCTGCTTTATGGCATCAGGGCAGGCCACTTGGTCGCGTAGCACAGGATACTCAGGTATTGAATCCATGAGTCTAATGCAGCTGTTTTGTCCGACTTCTCTGACCATTTGTGCGAAACGGCCAGCTGCTACGATACCATCCATCCAGTCACCCAAGTCCGTGAATATTGCTTTCCAAGGCTCTGAGGCAAAAACTATCAACCTCTGCTTGTCTGTCGCCAGCTGTTCTTGGAGTGAACCAAGCGGCACTCTGGTGACCTCACCACCGGCTTTCCCGACCACTTCATCTATGACGCTTGATGTATCGATTGAGGTCACAACCATGCCACCGTTTTTTCTCTCCACCTCGTCCTTCGCAAAAAGAGCTATCACCCTGTTTTGATCGATAAACCTGCCCCTCTCGTCAATTACCGCGAGGCGGTCACCATCGCCATCGTGGCAAAGAGTTACCGCAAAGTCGGAACCAGCCCCGAGTTTCATGGTATCTACGAGATTGCCTGGTGACGGTTCTGGCAGTCTTCCTGGGAAGTATCCATCCGGGTGTGAATTCATAGTTGTCACATGGAAGCCCAGTTCTACCAGCAGTTCTGGTGTGTACCGAGTCGCCGCGCCATTGGCTAGGTCAACCAATACTCTGGTTCTGCCTGCCTCTCCACCTCTGCTGATCAGAAAGGTCTTGATTCTCTTGAGATAGGCCTGCTTGATATCTGTCTTGATTACACTCCCGATGTTTCTCCAGCCGGCCACGCTGAAATCCCTACTGAAGATATGCCTCTCGAGCGCCTCTTCCTCCGACTTGATGAATTCCCGGCCACCAGTGAAGAATTTGAATCCGTTGTCTGTGGCCGGATTGTGACTTGCAGTGATTATTACTGATACAGAAACATTGGCCGATACGCTTTGAGCAGCCACAGCTGGCATCGGAGCTACCGAGAGATCGATGACATTCATGCCTGTTGATACTAGCCCTGCGACGAACGCATTTCTCAAGACCTGTCTCGAGGTTCTGGCATCAGTACCTACAGCTACTTTGCCATGCCCGTTTAGAAAGGTTCCCAGTCCGCGTCCAAGATTAAGGGCCAAGTCAACACTCACCTTATCCGCAATGCTGCCACGTATTCCACTTGTCCCAAACAATCTCTGCTGCAATATCGCATCTCCTTAGCTCTGTGGTAATGCTAGGTCTGCAATGTCCTTTGCAGTTTCGCCTACTCTCAAGAGACTATCAACTACATACAAGTGGTTCTGAGCGTTCTTGTTCGGATTTCCAACAATATCCTCTCGAAGAGTCGCTGTATCCGTGATGAGTTTTCCCTCTGCAGTTATGACCCACGCCACTTTGTCCGGATCGAATCTGAACAGGTTAGCCACTGAGACGGAGAGCATCTCCTTTGCCATTGCTGCTATGGGGCTGATTTTTCCGACAAGTGGCTTTTCAAGTGCATCGGCAGTCCGGGCAGCGATATCCGTTGCCAAGTCTGCAATCCTCTCGATGTACTGAGCTGCAAGTCTGAAGTCAAGAGCTTCTACGGGCGGAATGCTCATCTTCTCCGATATACTTGGGTACTGAATTGCTGACCTCAGCTCACGTACGATTAGGAAGAATAGCCGGTCTACCTCTTCATCGCGTTGGACCACATCATCTGCGAGTTCTCTCAACCCCCCAAAGTATGCATCGACTGCATCATTAAGCATCCTAGAAGCAATCAAGTTCATCCTTTTCATCGCCTTGATGACTGGGAGAGTAAAGGGGCCAACAAGACACTGTATCACCACCTGCTGGTCGTCTTCGTCCGTGACTTCCATTCCCACGAAGCGCTTTATGATTCGCTTAAGCTCGTCTCTCTGGTTGTTGGTAATCGGTTTTTCACTGACCACTCGAATTTCGTCGAAGCCCAGTAGATAGGTGCTTGTGATGGCCCAACGCAGATTATGCTCCATCTTGACTGTTGCGGACCTTGTCTCTCCCGCCCTTGGAAATCTCGGATCTATTATGAGACAACCATCTTCGCGCTCTGCAACAACAACCGGGTCTCCTTTGTTCAGCTTGTGCCGTAGTATCCAGTTCTTTGGGAGTATCACAAGAAAGGAACTTCCTTCTTTTCCTCCGGTCTGCTGAAGCTTCCTAATGTCATAAGGCATTCATAGCATCTCCTGCGAATTCGGTGATCTTGAAACCTCTTATCGGCTGCAACCTTATTACACTTCCCGCAGGGACCGTAGCTTGCGCCTGTTCAGCGTGCGGAGTATCTACTTGGGATTCGCACATACCAACCACTTCTCCCTCTTTCCGCAAGGAACCGTTTGCAATCTTTAAAACGGGCTGGTCAACTGTTCAGTCGGTGACGAAGTGACCTCGGCAGTCCGTCGGAACCTCTTAGAGAGGTTAATCAAATCTGGACTTCAGGTCACACCAGATGCGCTAGAATTCATAATGAACCAAGAATCGCCGAAACAAGTCGTCGAATCGCTGATATCCGAGTGGGGCTTACCAAGGGCGGGAGGAGTTCTGATTTCTCGTGAGCATGTTCAGTCATGTATATTTGGACCAGCCAGTTCAGCGGAGTCTGGTAGAACACCTGCGGACACAATAAGGCCTGATGACGAATCAGGTGGTGCAGAGACACTCCTAGAGTACTCTGGTAAAAATGAGCACATCAGTCCATTAATTGAGATACTGAAGAACCCCACTCTCGCTGCAGTGGGTTCTGCAGGTACCGTGGACGACTTCCTCTCCTTGTTCACTGATCGATTTCAGCGAGTCAAGAGAATGTACATGGGTCGTGTTGACACACGGGGTGCCGTACCTATCGAAATGTTGAAGCAAAAGAGGGGCGATGCTCGGCATCAGAAGCGACTGAGCAGTGCTGGTGTGCTAACAGAGTCACTTCCAAGCTACATGATCATCGGTATGGTCAAGAGCAAGAGCGTGTCGCGTTCTGGGAATGTAATAGTCGAACTCGAAGACGCAGAGGGGTCTGTTGCATGTGTGATTCCTGCAGGGAAGACAGGCCCAGAAGGCCGGGAATTGCTTGAGACTGGCAATTCGATACTTCTTGACGAAGTTGTATGCGTATCAGGTCGCGTCGATCAAGACGGCAGAATGATTGCAAACAGTGTGATTTTTCCTGATGTTCCTCAGATGCCTAATCGATCGCGCGCACGGCGGGTCGTGTACGCGGCCTTCATTTCGGACATGCATTGTGGTAGCCTTCACTTCTTGGAAGACGAGTTCGACAAGTTCATTGATTGGATTGGTGGGCGCGATCTAGACGGATCCACTGACGAGTCATTGGTAGAGAAGATCGAGTATCTGTTCATCGCAGGAGACCTGTGCGACGGAGTAGGCGTCTATCCAGGTCAGGAGGAGGATCTTGGAATGAAAAGCATACGTGACCAGTATGCACACCTTGCAGACAAGATGCGCCGCATCCCGGAACGCATTAAGATTCTCTGCATACCGGGCAACCACGATGCGTGCAGACAAGCACTTCCTAGGCCTCCTATACCTGAAGATTTCGCGGGACCCCTTTACGAGTTCGGTGAAAGAATGCTAATGATGGGCGACCCATGCCAAGTACGTATCGAAGGAGTGAACATACTAATCACACATGGTGACTCGCTGGACGACTTGACCACGCAGCTACCTGGAGTTACCTACGAAAAACCGGAGCTGGCGATGAAAGCGCTTCTTCGAAAGAGGCATCTTGCACCCGTTTATGGCGGCAAGACCGAGTTGGCGCCGCTAGCCCGAGACTGGATGGTAATCGATAATCCCCCTGACATCGTGCATTTCGGTCATGCTCATCACAATGCTTGTGACAATTACCGGGGTGTACAAATCATCAACTCTGGGTGCTTCCAGAAACAAACCGATTTCATGAGAAAACAAGGAATAAAACCGACCCCGGGAATTGTCACGGTCGTGAATCTTGCAACACTTATTCCTGACTTGAGACTCTTCTACGAGTTTGGCACTTCGCCGGACGGAGAGAACCAAGGCAGCCAATGAGCTCAATGTCTGATTACATCTATCTCCTGTTCCCTACTGAGCAATCTTGTCGCGCTAGACCAACAGTTCTTTCGCAATCTTGCTCAATCGAGTATCTGTTTCCATTATACTGACGATGTGCTTCTTGCCTACTGCTAACCGTATCTTCTTAGTGCGACCATAGCGCCCCTTCGAGACCACTGATGTGTTGATCAGTCCAAGCATATCGAGTTCACTGATGAGGTCGCTGATTCTCCGCTGAGTTAGCGTATCAAGTGAAAGTGATTTGGCTATCTCACAGTAGACATTGAAACACTCCCCTGTGTAGATGTCGCGTTGACCTCTGTCTGTAAGCACATATACTGCGAACAACAGGGCCTTTGACTGCATGGGCAGTGTCTTGAGGCTTTCCGTGATAGTGTCGCTCTCAATGATTTTCTGGGCTTCACGCACATGTTCCTGGGTGACCTTATCGTCCCCGCTGCGCTCTGCAAGCTCCCCAGCTGTTCTGAGTAGGTCCAGAGCCCTTCTCGCATCTCCGTGTTCCTGTGCTGCCAGCGCTCCAACGAGGTTTATTACTCCCTCATCCTCGATGACCTCATCATTGAAAGCGATTTGCACTCTCTGCTGCAGAATCCCCTTCAGTTCGACAGCATTGTACGGAGGGAATATGACCTCTTCCTCTCCCAGAGTACTCAATACCCGCGGATCGAGCATCTCCTTGAACTTCAAGTCGTTGCTAATACCTATTATCGATATCTTGCTGTTCTCAAGCTCGCCATTCATCCGTGTGAGACCGTAGAGAATATCATTGCCCTGAGTTACATCCCGCTTCAATAGACTATCCACTTCGTCTAGTACTACTGTAAGTATGCTGGATTCGGAGTCAAGTTTTCTCTTGAGCAGGTCCCTAATCTCGTCTGTCGGGAGTCCTGTAAACGGGACTTCAGACCCGTTGGGCATCGTTGCATCAATCTGATCGCACAGGCGTTTGAGGACTCTGTAGTTGGTCCCAACTATGCGGCAATTCACGAAAGCTGTAAGTGGCGGCCTAACACCGCTCTGTCCAGCTTTGTCTACGAGCAACGATAGAACGTAGCGAGCAACTACGGTCTTCCCCGTGCCTGTCTTGCCGTAGCAGAGAATATTGGAGGGCGGTGCGCCTCGCAGAGCAGGCCCTAGAATGGCCCCTATCCTCCTCATCTGATCATCACGATAGGGGATATCATCAGGAACATACGTGGGTCTAAGTGCACTTCTCTTTCTGAAAATGCCCTGACCCTGAAGGAACTTGTCAAAGAGCTTGTCTAGGGGCTTCTCCATGTCGCCTGCTTGCCTCCGCGTTAAGTTACCTCTTGTTCCAGTGCTTCCGATGGAGCCGGTGCAGCGTGTGGAGCACATAAAAGACTAGGTATTACGCAAGAGTCCCCTTAGACTATCCGCTGGTATGACTTTTCGTCACTCTGGCTAGGTCCTACTCTCCGCAAGAAGCCAACGCATCTCGAATTGCAGTCCGCATTCTCATGCTAGGTCTCTCTTGTTCCTTCAGAATACTCTAGGACGCGTACTTAAATCGGAACAGAGTCTTGTTCGTGGGCAAGCCCGCCCGTGACGACAGCCCAGTGTTCTTCTTTGAGATAGCCGCCGAGCCTAGGTCTACTCTCGTCGGAAGCGTATTCGTCACGCTTACGTGTTCAAGTCGAGGCTAGTTAAGACAGGTGGTGAAATCCATTTGCGATTGAAAGATCTTGAAATTGCTCTGCAATCCATCGAGCGGCTAACTGAACGCGACGTCACCTTAGAGAGTTATCCCACACCTGCTTCGATTGCCGCGTCAGTGCTTTTTGCAGCACAGATGGAACATGGGGACATCACAGGCAAGACCATATTCGATCTTGGATGCGGAGACGGTGTATTCGCAATTGGAGCGGCAATGCTAGGTGCAAGACACGTCGTTGGAATAGATATTCAAACCAAAGCCTTAAAGGTCTCTCAAAAGAACTCCATCTTGCTTGGGACAGAAGGCACAACAGACTGGGTTCTCGGAGACGTCACCTCTATAGAAGTAGCAGGACCCATAGACACTGTGGTGAGTAACCCGCCCTTCGGAGTCCAGAAGAAAGGAGCGGACCTGAAATTCCTCGGGACTGCAATACACATAGCTGCTGTGACATACAGCATGCATCTTGCAATAGAGAAAAACCGAGTGTTTCTGAAGGGCGCAATAGAGAAACTCGGTGGAGAGGTGACACAAGTCGAAACCTTCCAATTCCCGATTCCAAGAATCTATAACTTCCACAAGAAGGAAATGCATCTAATCGCGGTTGACCTTTATCGCATACGTAGGAAAGAGCGTGACCAGAATGGCTGATGTGAAGAGCGGCGATGTTGTGGTACCGGGTGACCAGCTATGCGTCATCGAGGAACTGTCGCCGGGTTTTGGTACCTATGAGCAAGAAGGGATCGTATATGCGGCTGCCTCTGGGGCGGTGCATATTAATCTTAAAGAGCATAGCATAAGAATCCTTGACAAGGATGGCACCGTAAGAATCGCCCTTCCAATGAAGGGAGACATACTCATGGGCGAAGTAATGAACGTCTATGAACAACGGGCCGAGGTTACTTTGGTGAAACGAAATGATGTTGATGTCCCGAGTCCATTCGTGGGCGAGATTCACATCAGCAATGTCACTCGAAGATACGTCAAGTCCCTGCATGACGTGATTCAACCGGGCGACATCGTACGCGGGGTTGCGACCAATACTCACACAATACCAGTCCAAGTCACGCTTATCGGGCCGAACTTGGGCGTGTTGCTTGGGAAATGCTCAAAATGCGGCAACCCGCTGACACTGACAACTGGCAACAATCTGGTCTGCATGCGATGTGAAAACCGAGAGACCCGCGAGGTGGCAAGCGACTATGGACAGAGGTTTGGTTTGGAAGCGAGACCGGACCTTGCACCTCGCAGAAGATCTTACGAAGAGAAGCGCTACAGCAGCGAACGTCCCCGGCGTGAACGTGAGCCTTACACTGAAAGGCGCCGCGGCAGAAGCAGTGAACCGGCAGAACGGGGTCGAGAAACATCGTCCCGGTCAGGCTATCGAAGGAGTCGCGACGATGACAGACGTCCTCAAGGCAGGAGGCAATGAAGTTGGAACTAAGGGTTATCGAGAACTCAAAGTACGTACTCGTGACAGAGATACGCGGGGAAGAGCATTCTTTCTGCAATCTTCTACGCAGGACTCTTCTTGAGGAGGAATCTGTGGACTTCGCTGGCTACAACATCGAACATCCATTGCTTGCCAGCCCCGTGTTCACTCTGAGAACAAAGAGGCGCCAAGCTAATGTTGTTCTCAGAGAAGGACTTGAGAAGATGCTTGCGAGGACTGAAGAGTTTCGGAAGCGATTCCATCAAGCGGCCTCCGAGCACGGAGTCGAATAGACTGGTTGGAGTACTAGTCCCGGGTGAGCTGTATGGCTTGGGAGTGCCTTGCAAGCCACGCTACAGTCCATGACATCATGAATGATGCTGGACTAGCCAAGCTAGGCGACAGTCTTGTAAATCTCTGCTTTTCTCTTGCGAAATCGATAGTCATCGGTTGTCCTACTGGCGAGAAGGTGAAGGATAGCGTGTTGGCACGTGCCATCCGCACCAGTCCAGTATACGCCGAAATCGGTCACAGGACTGATTCCGGAGGTGCGGCCGATGCCTATGAGTCCATCATGGCTTGGCTTTGGCTCAGCCGCAAAATAACAGTCGAATCGGTTGTTGATTCGCTTGCGAAGGGGCTATCAGTTCAGCCCGCGAGGAGCCCAAAGAGAGACGACGAATCCGCAGTTCTTGCCTTCAAAGACTTGCTTGAGCAGGTCACGAATCATCTGCCGGTCTGTTTGGATGAAACAGAAGGCAATCATGATGCTTCTTATCCAGTCAGCAAGCCTTAATTGATGACCCCGGCGTAGGCCGGAGGACGTGGGGTAACGTACTGTGCAGTTTTGCGACAATTGTGGTTCCATGATGGTCCCCGCCACTGATGAAGATGGCAAGAAGGTTCTGAAATGCAGGAGCTGTGGCCATACTATGAAGCTCAAAGGGGAGATGAAGGTATCACAGAATGTGACGCGGACCCCACACGACAAGATCGTCGTTGTCGATGACGACTCTATCCCGATGCCCAAGGTTGCCGCCACATGTCCGAATTGTGGAAATGACGAGGCTTACTACTGGACGGTTCAGACAAGACGTGGTGATGAAGGTGCGACCGAGTTCTATAGATGCACCAAGTGCAAACAGACTTGGCGCTACTATGGCGGCCGCTAGACTTATACATTCTTATATCACGAGAATCAAAGACTGGAGCACAGAGCAAATCGCTCTGCTCAGCGACATCTGATGGTGCGGACGGTTTGACAGAGGAACAAAGGATTCCCCGGACACAACCTGCTAGGCTTGCCACAGTGCGTAGTCTGTCCGCTAGCACAAAGGGCCCCGTGAGAATAATGTGCATAGTTGTGGAGTCAACGCCCGGTCTGGCGCTTGTACAGGATATCTATGATGAGGTAGGGAAGACAAGACAGATTAGGGCACTGGTTGAGGGGAAGCTCGAAGTCGCACAGAAGTACATGCTAATAGGCAGTGTGACAGAGAAGAATGGTCCAAACGGAAAGGAGCTCATGGTTGCAGCTTCTTACGCTCTGAATGTCAATTCGCTTGATATTAAGGAGTACAAACAGGCGCTGGAGCTGGAAGAGAGAATAGCCCGTTCGATGGGCCGATAGATGGAGGTACTGAGATGTTTCATGCGACACTTGATAGTACGAAGACTTGGAAACAAATAGTGGATGCTCTAGCGACATTGCTCACAGAGGTCCACTTCGTTGCATCAGAAACTGGCCTTGCATTACGTCAACTTGACTCTACCAAAGCTGCCATGATTGACCTGACTCTGCCTGCGGGGTTGTTCCAAGAGTATAGCTGCAAAGGCGAGCACGACATCTGTCTTGGAGTTGATGAGCTCACCAAGGTCAGCAAGCGGATGGCTAGCGACGACAGGCTGGAGTTCAATCTAAATGAGACCGAACAGCGATTCGAGATTAAGATGCTGGGTCCAGCTGAGCGACTGTTCAAGCTTCAGATGCTTAGTCCTCCAGAAGACAGAACGAAGAAGCCCGCGCTTTCTTTTGATGCCAGAGCGGAGATGTTTGCTGAAGCCTTCAAACAGGCCGTCAAGGACATAGGTGTTGTTTCAAGCCATGTGAAGATTAACGCACACGGCGATACAATATCATTCTCTGGAGAAGGTGATACTGGTGAGGCGCAGGTGTCACTGAAAATGGGGGACGAATCGCTTCTGTATGAACTTAAGGTTGAGAAGGACAGCACTTCCATGTACGCTCTGAACTATCTCTCGGAGATAGCAAAGGCGATGTCTAGTGACAGCCTTGTCCTTCAGTTCAGTGCAAACAAACCTATGATGATGGAGTTTGGGATCGCCGAAGGCGGCAGAATAAGCTTCATTCTCGCCCCTCGTGTGGAACGAAGATAGTTCCTGTTACTCATGGTCGCTGCATGATCATGGCTATACGTGCGCAAGAAACAAAACCCAAGTTCCTGCAGCTGATGTTTCAAGACTACTATCGTGCCAATTCAGACCGAATTGACATACCTGAGCGTCTTTACATGCGCGAGTTCGGTATGGAGGGCTGGGATTACGTCTGGAGATGCTCTGAACGTAGAACACGCGATGCTTCAGGCCAAGACAAGACCATAGGTTGTGGCCAGTCCGGGCGGTCCTTCAAGAAGCTCAAAGCCTGTCCAAACTGTGGCTCCTCTGAAGTTCAGATGACCAGCTGGACCCGTCATCTGGGTTACCGTTCTCCAGATGCGCTAAGAAACGACCTAGTGGTTTCAGCACCACATAGTGTATACCACTCGGCAGCATTCTATAACGTACCGGTTGCTCGAAGCATGGACGAGAAGGGTTGGCAGGGTGCAGAGCTGGTATTCGACATCGATGCAGATCACCTCGATTCCCCGTGTTCGCAGGACCACGATGCATGGAGATGCAACAACCCGGATTGTAACGAGGTTGGAGTTGGCCTTCCGCCGGAAGAGAAATGCACCAAGTGCGGCAGTGAGAGTATTACCACCCGCAAGTGGATTTGCGACAGGTGTCTAGGAGATGCGAAGAGATACACACTGAAGTTGTATGATGAATTCCTAGCCAGCGACTTTGGAATTGAGCCCGAGCATATCCAAATCAACTACAGTGGTCATCGCGGATATCACATTCGTGTAAGGGATCCTCGAGTGTACAAACTAGACTCAGACGGACGGATTGAGATTATCCAGTATATCAACGGGCTGGGTTTCAATAGCGAGAAATTCATCACGGAGGCATCTATGGCGCTTCTGACAGGTAACATTCCTGGTTGGCCTCGAAAGATGATGGCAGCGATGGTTGAGTTCATCAGAAACATTGAATCCTACAGCGGCAAGGAGCGATGGGTTGAACCATTGCGCAAATACAAGACCGCCGCAATCGAGAATCTTTTGCGAGTTCCGCCCACCCTGAGTATTCCGGTCAAAGGTCTGGTGGGTGTGAAGTCTTGGCAGGAAATTGCTGCACAAGCAGTTGCTCTTTATGGCGGAAAGATAGACGTACCTGTGACTCACGATGTGCACAGGATAATACGCCTGATAGGAAGTCTGAACGGCAAGACGGGGTTTACCGTGACACCTCTAACCCGGGATAGCATTGAAGCATTTGACCCGTTTAGAGACGCGCTGGCATTCACAACCGGGTCGCTAAAAGTGAGGATTGTTAGCAGGGGTACGGAGGTTCCAAAGTTCAGGATTGGCGATACAGAATATGGCCCCTACCATGATGATATGATAGAGCTGCCAATGGCGGCAGCAGTGTTTATGCTTTGCAAAGGTGTGGCTACGATTGAGTGAAGCAGTCTACGACCAAGTGAGGAAGGCTTGGCAGGCCGAGGCTGATAGCGACGAGCTCAAGGATTTGGACGACTTGCGTCTCGGGAAAATGACTTCGTATCTGTCAAGGGTCCGCCTGCTCCTAGCAGAAACGTCAGCCGATGATTTTCTCAAGGCCGACCTATTGACTCAAGAGGCAATCAACCTAGAGTTCATGTTGAATGATCTACTAACACTGCGTAAGAGAAAGATATTGAATGCCGCTCTCGCACTGCGGCGCCCTCTCGGCAGCCTGACACTTGCCGAAGAAGAGCTGTATAACAGACTTGTACGCGGTGTCGAGGCTCACACTGAGTTCATGAGGAGTGCACTCTCCGGCGCCTCTTCAGACAGAGCAGTCGCACAAGGCGCAGAACCTGCTGCGGCCTCATCATCCGATTCAGAGGTGGAATACATCAGCCTCGTCTTCTTGCGCCCAGTAGAACGTGCGTTTGTGGGCTTGGATGAAGCAACTTATGGTCCATTCAAAGTGGGTGACAACGCCATGATTCCTATGGAGAACGCGAGAGGTTGGCTTCATGATGGTACCGCGGCAAGAGTCGTGGTTGACAAGTTGAAGGCGCACGACTGAAATGTCACAAGAGGAACTTATAGCTCAACTCACTGAGCTCTCGATTCTGATTCTCTCCGCCCGAGAGGAAATTGAAAGGGAGCATGAGAAGCTACAGGTGGCTCTTGCAGCCGTCCTTCGTCTGCTTTCCGGAGAAGAAGGTTCTACTGCGGATAAGATTCATGCAGATCCCGACCGTCTCAAGGGCTACCTGATACGTCTCGTTTCACAGCTGCATCAAGATTCAGTTGGTCTCTGCGATTCTCTGAAATCTAGGGTAGATTCTATTATGAAGGCCGCACGAAATCCATAAGAAGGGCAGTCATCATCATGTTTCTTATGCCACCAACAGGGCGGTGGATTCTCATCGTTGCCGCATTGGCTTCAGTTGCATTAGCATTGCTTGCCATTACGATGTATCCCCTCTATACCAAGGACGCAACAATCATTTTCCTCTATGAGATACCCGTATTCGTTGGTATGTTCATCGTTCTCGGCCTTGCATACAGAAGGGGTTACACTGAACGCGAGGATCCCTCCTGAAGAATCCCGTTCCGATTCGTCCGGCAGAGATTGCAGCCTTAATCATTCGAATGATAATGTTTGTTGGTCGGTGGGGTTCAATGGCGGAATGGAGTAGTCGTGATACAATGCAGTCTCCCTAGCCAGTTGTGAAACTCTTAAATGGGGGCTATAATTCCGCACTGGCGTCGACCCAAGAAGGCGGATACACTTTCGGTGGTGCATCTTTCATGGCCGAGGCAAAGCAAGTAACTGGCCCACCAGTGACCATTATTGAACCGATTGACATGTCCCAGCTTGACTCGAAGTTCAGGGACGAAATACGGAGTATGCCCAATGGAGAAGAGCTCGCCGCATGCTTTGCTTGCTCAACGTGCACGGCAGCTTGTCCGATTGCGAATCAGTGGAATTACAAGCCTCACCAGCTAATACGGATGATTCTTTTGGGCATGCGCAGCGAGGTGTTGTCCAGCAAAGAGATCTGGGAGTGCCTCACATGTTTCCAGTGTCAAGAGCGTTGTCCTCAGAAGGTACGCATCACAGACATATTCTTTGACTGCAAGAATCTGGCTGCTGAAGAGGGAAAAGTACCGGAGAAGATCCTTGCGCTTGCCAAAGAACTGGTCGACAAGGGTCAGCTCTATGTGGTGACCGCGGAGTGGGAGCGTGAGGACCTTGGACTTGAACCAGCAGTACCTGGGCTCTCCACTGACGGAATAAAACAAATCCTGAGAGGGACCCGAACAGGTAGGCTTGCAGGAGGAGGTACCTGAAATGCCAGTGTACAACCTCTACATGGGCTGCAGCGTCCCCGCCAATTATCCCAACTATGAAGCCGCCGTGATGAAGGTTGGCGAGGCGCTGGGTATGGAGTTCGAGTACATGACTGATGTCTCCTGTTGTGGGAGTCCAAACCTACGCTCGATTGACTATTTCGGCTGGCTTGTTGTAAACGGGCGCACGCTTGCCATTGCTGAGAAGAATGGCCATGACATAGTCACCCCATGCAATGGTTGCTTCGGTTCTCTGAAGGATGTTCAGCATCATCTGAAACACGATGAGAAAGATCGATTGCGTGTGAACAAAGAACTGAAGAAAATGGGCTTGGAATTCAAAGGCACGATTAAGGTTCGTCACATCGTCGAAGCACTTTACACTGATATCGGCATTGAGGAGATACAGCGCAAGATTACTAGACCGCTCGATGGCGTTGGTGTCTCCATTCATTACGGTTGCCATCTTCTTCGACCCACCGATGTAACGGAGTTCAAGCCCGAGATGCTCGACGAGTTGGTACGGGCAACCGGTGCTAGAGTCGTTGAGTATCCTCTTTGGAAACAGTGCTGTGGCGCTACTGTCCTGCCGGCTAACGAGCCTCTTGCAATCCGGCTTGCTAGAGATAAGATACGCTCCATGAAAGAGGCAGGGGCGGAATACGCAACAGTGGTGTGCCCAGCATGTGGGAATCAACTAGACCTTCAACAAATAGGACTGAAGGACTCCTACGGTGAAGTGTATGACTTGCCAGTATTGCTCTATCCTCAGATGCTGGCCTTGGCACTAGGTATCAATGAGGATGCCATTGGACTGCGGATGAATCGTGTGCCCGCAGACTCAATGCTTGCGCATCTTAAGGGTTGAGGTGATTTGTGGGGTGTCTGACCCGGTTCTCATCATTGGAGCTGGAGTTGCAGGAATGACTGCAGCCGTGGAGCTCGCTGACTCCGGGATTAAGACAGTCTTGGTTGAAAGGTCTCTCACTATGGGAGGTAACGCTCTAGACCTCTACAAGGCCTTCCCAACTGATGATTGTTTCTATTGTTTCGAAGGCAACCGATGGAGGCCCGGGATTCGGAAGTGCTTCTACAGAAGCGTCATGATAGATCAACCCAACATCGATGTCAGGACAGGGTCCGAGGTCGTAGATGTCTCAAGGAAGCCGGGTGAATTCAGAGTCAGGATTTCCGCCAGTCCCAAGTATGTAGAGCCGAAGAAGTGCACGATGTGCGGTCTCTGCATGGATCTATCAAGGGCGTTCTACTTGGTTTCTCCACAATGTCAACCCCAAGCAGTCCTCTACGACCCGCAGAAGGCAGATGATGGCGCCGGGCGAGCCGAGAAAGAATGTCCAACCAAAGCAATCAATCTGGAAGCAGAACCTACCGAGGAGACAATCAGGGTTTCGGACATTGTGATTGCGACCGGCTATCATGAAATGAAACCGATTGACATGGTCGAGTACGAGTACGGGAAGACTCCCAATGTTGTCACGCAACTAGAGCTAGCCCAAATGCTTGATCCGAACGGGAAATCCAGTGGGGCTTTGATACGGCCTTCAGACGGAGTTCAGGTCAGGCATGTGATGATGGTTCAGTGTGTCGGAAGCAGGGACGAGCGATATCATCCGTACTGTTCCAAAGTGTGCTGCGTGTTCGCGCTCAAGCATGCGAACATCATCATGCATGAAAGAGAGGGCACGAACGTTTCAGTTGTGTATATGGACATGCGAACATACGACAGACATGAACGGTACTATCGTGAATCAAGACAGGCTGGAGTAGAGTTCATACGAGGACGAGTCACTCGAGTGGAGCCACAGAAGAATGGTGCAATCGATATCACGGTCTATGATTCGCTGCTCGACAAATACTTCAAGTCCTCAGTGGACCTCCTCGTCCTATCATCTGCGTTGGAACCCCAAGTTGACATGACCGGGCTCATGGAGAGGCTTGGACTCAGTTCTGCAAACGGCTTTGTAACAGCTGCCGACCAGCTTTCGGAGAACGAGGTTATCGCTGGGGATCACCTGTACGTCTGCGGCGCAGCGGCTGGTCCTGCAGAAGTCCCAGAGAGTGCAACCCAAGCAAGGGCTGTAGTATCGATGATACTTCAGAGCAGGACGTGAGAAACATGGCGGCAGACAAGTCAGCAGTAGTATTATGCACCTGTGGCAAGACACTGCGGCTCGACTATGATCTGTTGAGAAGCGGGGTTCAGGAGACCAATCTTGCTGCCGTGGTGGAAATCCATGACCTTGTTTGCCAAGAAGACGGTCTATCCAAGATTGGTGACTTGATAGACGAATACGGAGGCCGTTTGGTCATCGCTGCGTGCACGAGCCAGAAGATAAGACCACGAATTGACCAGTATCTGAGGGCAAGAGGAAAGGATCCCACACAGATACAGTACGTCAATATCAGAGAGCATTCTGCTTGGGTACACAGTGACCAAAATGAAGCCAGCCGAAAAAGCATCGATATGATTCGCGGCGGTCTTCGACGTTCTGCTCTCTCCTCACCTCTTCCTTTGGAGCATAGGGAAGTGCCCAACCACGTGACGGTCATTGGAGGAGGTGTAGCTGGAATCGAATCTGCACTGAGCCTTTCCAGACTCCGATACAACGTATCCATAATCGAGCTCAGCGAGCAACTAGGAGGACACGTCGTTCGTCTGCCCGCCGTCGCGCCGACGGGACGGTCCGGAAAAGAGGTCCTCAGCGGCAGACTTCAAGAACTGGAGAACAGCCCGAGAGTAAGTGTCATGACGGGCACAAGAGTGAAGTTTGTGGAAGGCGAAATGGGCAACTTCACGGTGCACTACATCCCAGCTGGCGGAGAAGAGGAGAAGAAGCTCAAGACCTCGGCTATCGTGCTTGCAATGGGCTTTCAGGAGTTCAAGCCATCAGCTCTAGAAGAGTACAGGTATGGCAAGAACCCGGACGTACTTACTCAGTTTGAGCTATCTTGCATGCTTACGGAAGATAACCTGTCAAGACCATCTGACGGCCAGCCAGTCAAGGAAGTAGTCATGGTTCAATGTGTGGGTAGCAGATCGGAAGACTACAAGCGGGACTGCAGCAAGCTCTGTTGTACTTTCGCCATCGGCAACGCACTGGAAATAACGAAGAGGGTTCCAGACGCCAGAGTGCACATCATATACATGGACATTCGCGTGCCATATGAGAACGAGATAATCTACAAAGACTCTCGCGAGAAGGGCGTAGACTACATCCGTGGCAGAGTCAGCATGGTCTGGGAGAAGGAAGGCCGAACTTGGGTGCGTTTCTACGACTCTCTCCTCGATAAGTACTTCGAGACGAGCCCGGATCTGATTGTACTGTCTTCAGCAATACTGCCCCCAGATGGTCTCTCAGAGCTCTCACAGTCTCTTGGTTATGCGCTGGAATACGATGGCCATGTGAAAGAACTCTACGGCAAGCTCCGGCGGAATGAAACCCGCAGAAGAGGAGTTGTCGCAGTCGGTGCGGTCACACGTCCTCAATTTGTGTTCGAGGCTGTCACCGATGCACAAGCCGCCGCGTTAATGCTCCACAATGAGCTGCAGAACGGCAAAGTCGAGATTCTTGCGCGTGGCGCGGTCTTGAAGGTGGACGATTGCGTTGGGTGCAGTCTATGTGCACAACAGTGCCCTCGTGGTGTGCCTCTCATGGTTGAACAGGCAGAGGCTGAAGCTCAGAGTGAGACCCAGAAGATACTGTTCAAAGCCAGCATTGATACCTTGAATTGTCATGCCTGCGGTGTTTGCCAGAGCCTTTGCCCGTCTGCCGCGGCTCAACTCAATTTCCTTTCGAACGATCAATTGTGGTCCGAAATCGAGGGAACACTTGAGGGCGCTGGGCCCGACTATTCGATTACGGTCTGTTTCTATTGTGAGGAATGCGCAGTATCTACTATCGATATAGTCGGGATTCGTAGGCTGGAATATCCCGCAAGCACGCGTCTAATCCCTGTCCCCTGCGCTGGCAGAGTATCGATAATCGATATTCTGAAGGCTTTCGAGCATGGGGCAAGCACAGTCATGATCGCAGCATGTGAGAAGGACCGTTGCCACATTGGTGGGACAGGAAACGAGATTGCCCAGATTCAGGTGGATGTTGCCCGTGAGATATTGAATGCCATTGGATGGCAAGGGGAACGGGTCGAGATGTTCAGGATGTTCAGTGCCGAACCCGAGCGATTCACACGTGCAGTGAATGAGATGGTAAGGCGTGCCCAAGCTCTCGGTCCGACGCCGATTCATCTAGGAACAGCTGGCAAATGGGTGGAGGTGAGCCCGTGAGCGTCATCGAAGATATGAGAGAGATGGCGCCCAAGAGGCGGCGAATGATGGACATGGTCCTGACGTTGGGAGGTCTCAGAGAGGAGTCGGCAATATCAGCTAGCAGGGTCTCCGAGGAGATTGAGAATCTCAAACGCGAGTTTGCCCCGCTGACAGAATCAATACTGGCATTCCCGGATGAATACCTCGACGCCTTCCTAGAGATGACTGCACGAACAGAATTGGTCCGACAGATCACCGACAAGGCCATTCTGAGAGATGCAATTTCGAATCTAGAGAAGGCAGTCGCCAGCACTGAGTCAAAAGGTATCGCAGGTCTTCTCGATGCTTTGAAGTCGTCCCTTGCAAGAATCGAGAGAACTGCAGTTGAAAGCATCCGCCGCCCTGTATCAGACATTGAGCAATCACTTAGTTCGATTCAAGACCTTGTCAGCAAAGTAGTATCAGCCCTCGGAGAGTACGAGGCGAAGGCCAAGCTGGATGCCGAAGGGGCGAGCGCCGAACTCAACTCGCTTGCAGAGTCGCTGATACGCATTCAACAAGATTCCAGTTCTAATCCAGATGCAACACTCGATGCGCTTCAAAAACTTGGTACCAAGACCAGATATGGCCCGTTCTTGCGTGCCGTTGCTCAGGTTAAGCGTGGAAAGAAAGAGGGCCGGATTGGCGAAGGACGATTCCTGCAATTGCTCTCGGGCAACATTGTAGTTGAACTGCATCGTGGCATGATTCTCTTCATTCTAAACAACATGGGCTCCAAGACAGTCATTCAGCTGGCGGGACTGATGAAGGCTTCTCCTGAAACAGTCCAGTTCGCAGTCATTTCTATGATTCAGAGAGGAGAAGTCGAGATTGCTGGCCTTGATGGCGATGCGCCAATCTTCACCCGGGTACTACCCGCGACTCCTCCAACAACACTACTTCTGAAAAGGGTGATTCAACAGCTTCGAGGGCTGGTCAAGTCGCTTGAAGGAACGGCAAAGGACTCTGCCAAGGTCTCTCTTGAGCAGCTGCAATCTATTCTAGAGAAACTGCAGTTGCTCGGCGAATACGACGAATCCAAGATATCAGAACCCATGAACGCTATCAGAGAAGCTGTAGATGCTGCAACAGAGGTCGTGCTACAGTCGCAGGGCACCGAGGGTTCAGAGGACCTGCGGCTTTTGGTGTCTGCAGGCCTTGAAGCGTTCACAAGATTCAGGCTCAAAATAGCTCTGGAGAAGGGTCCGAGACTTGTCTCGCAGGCCAACGTCTATGGCGAGAAGCTTGACCCTGAGGCTTACGAGAAGCTGATGGATACATATCTTGACAATGAGCTCGAGAGAGGAATGATTCTAGTTCTCATCCGCGAACTCGGTGCTATGACTGCTCATGATCTGGCAGAAAAAACACACATTCCTCAGAACCGTGTATTCCAGCATCTGCTACGCCTGAAACGCGACGAACTCCTGACCATAGGCGGGGAGGCTCATGGTTATGTCCTATACGACGTACCTCGAACCCCGAATGAGGCTGAGATCACTGTCAGGACGGTCAGTGGTCTGGCATTTCAGCTTGCTAACGCAAGAAGCGAACTCAAGGCTATCTTGAGCGATTTCCGGCCTGGTGACATAGGACGACTGGCAACCTCTCTTGACACATTCTCCAAGTCTTGCGATAAGATGACTAAGATTAAGGTCGGCGGATCCATTGTTGCCGAGCCCTTACTGAAAGGTGTTGAAGGCAAGATCAAATCGGCAGTCCTTCTCGCTTATCGGGCTCGCGCGAGAATCCCAAGCACCCGGCCTAGGGTCACGGTAGACGAGTTGATGGACGTTGATGTTCCATCCGTGATGGACGAGTATCGCGACATGATGGGGTACGCGCCGCTTCTCGGGTTCGGGACAATCAATTGGGATTCCGCCAAATGCTTGGGCTGCAAGTCCTGCGAAATCAGCTGTCCCGAGCATGCAATTCGCCTGAAACCGACCGTGGACGTTCCCGATTTCTTCGACTTCTCTGAAGAGGCTCTCAAGTTGCTTCCTGTTAACAAGGCAATGTTCTATAGAACTGTTCGGAACCTTGCGGCATCAAAGCCATCCGCTGGCGTCGGACTGGTAAGTGCTACGCCCGGGTTCGGGAAGGTCGAGGTGGACCTATGGCTCTGTGTAGCCTGTCGAACTTGTATTAGACGTTGTCCAGGTCCTGAAGGTGGTGCTCTGGATCTGGAGCTGAAGTGGAGTCTGCCAGAAGTTGTAAGGCAGATTACTGTTCATGGCTGAGTCTTTTGTCACTTCATAACTCATTAATAGTGCCTCAGCTACATCCGAGGATTGGAACAGTTTCCGAGGGAGCAGACATGATAGACTTTAGTCTTACCACCGAGCATCTTGCACTGCAGAAGAAAGCACGAGAGTTCGCTCAACAGTATATGATTCCGTATGCGCACTACCATGACAAGACCGGTGAGTTTCCGCTGCCGATTATCCGGAAGTGTTGGGAATCCGGTCTCATGAATCTAGGAGTACCGAAGGAGTACGGCGGCCTTGGCCTGGGTGTTATTGACCAGTGTCTAGTAGTTGAAGAGATGGCTGCGGGTTGTGCAGGCATGACAACCAGTATCTATGTCAACTCCTTGGGTGCTGAACCGATTCTTGTCGCAGGCACGAGTGAACAGAAAGAGAAGTATCTAAGGCCGCTCACGAAGGAACTGAAGTTCATCAGCTTCGCATGCTCAGAACCAGGAATGGGCAGTGATGTAGCAGGCATTCAGACTCAAGCAAAGAAGGAAGCCGATCACTACATACTGAATGGGAGCAAATTCTGGATTACAAACGCATCTTACGCTGATACTTTCACGATATTCGCAAGCCTGGACCCCAGTCAACGACACAAGGCCCTTTGTGCATTCATTGTTGATGCAGATACACCTGGCCTGAAGACTGGACGTCCGGTCGAGAAGATGGGCCATAGGGCGTCAAATACATCCTCCGTTATGCTCAGGGATGTGAAGGTTCGTGCAGAGAACCTGTTGGGGTCTGAGGGTCAGGGTTTCCTGATTGCTATGTCGACTTTCGCTATGACAAGACCGGCAATCGCGGCATTCTCTACAGGGCTCGCAAGGGCTGCAATGGAATATGCCCGAGAGTACGTCAACAAGAGAGAAGCGTTCGGTGAGAAGCTGCGGAAATTCGAGGTTACACAGTTCAAGCTGGCTGAAATGTACATGAGAATCGAGGCGTCACGAATGCTATACCTGAAGGCTGCATGGGAAGCAGACACCAGCGGTGATTCGACAGTGGCCGCAAGCGTAGCTAAAGCCTATGCCACTGATGCTGCAATGTGGGTGGCCAGCGAAGCTGTCCAGATGTACGGTGGATACGGCTACATTGATCAGTACCCGTTAGAGAAGATATTCCGCGATGCCAAACTCTACCAAATCTACGAGGGAACTAGTGAAATCCAACGGCTTATCCTTGGTCGCCATGTCTTAGATGGCTATGATCCAGCTATGGAAAAGGTGCCCAGTTGGGGCGGCATGAAACCACCTGACTTCTAGGTGAAATGTCGTCGGAATCATGCCTTCCTCATGTACTAAGGCAGACTAGCCTTGGGTAACCAACAGCTGCCCAGAAGTTGGACAATCTTGGACATTTTCGAGTAGGAGCTTAAATAGCTCGAACTTGACTTCTCCTTGAGGTTGACTCGACACACTGCAGCCTCAAGGAGTATGACCCCAGTGCCGTTTCTGGGAGGACAAGGGCTCCTGTGTCCAACTTTGTCCAACTTACAATGAACGGTGACTGACATCGTCATGTTCACTACGATAAGCCAAGATAGCGTTCCTACAACTCTGGGGGCTTCACGCCCGCAGAAGACATCAGCATGAAAATCTGCCCACGATGGTGTATCTGCTCCATCAGCACATTCCATAGAGCATCCCCATGTGTGCGTGGACTCCCCATGAACTCCTTTGTCTCAGACATGAAGTCGACGGTTGTGCGCACCAGAAGGTCTTCCAAGACATGCCTCTGGCTCTGAATCATCTTCAGCATCTTGTCCAGCTTTTTCTGCCCTGCTTTCTCACCCTTGCCCTCCAGCACGAACTCAGCAATATCGCGATTAAAGACATCAATAATGTGTATCAGTATCTCACGGATTGATCTCGTGTTTTCTGAACACCTATAATCGGCCTTTCTCTCATCCAGTCTCTGGATTGCATCCTCAAGTGAACTAAACACATCTCCCCAGTAAGGAAACATGCTCTTCAGGTCCATATCATCGCACATTGCTGTGACCAATCTGCTTACATCGTGTTCATTGAAGAATGATTCGCTCGCACTTTATGATTACTTGGGGAAGAGCACGGTGCCCGAGCTACCCGATATCTTCGTTCTTGCGCGAAGCATGGACAAGGCTTTGAGGAACAGGCAGGTTGACGATGCCACCGTGAATCAGCCTAAGTGCCTCAATGTCAGCCCAAGAAGATTCGTGAATCAAGTAAAGGGTCGTCATTTCGTGGGATTCCGACAACGCGGAAAATGGATACTATCGGACCTAGATGGGGACTGGGTAGTTGCCCTCAACTTGGGAATGGGCGGTGAAATTCGATTACATGCTGAAGACGAGACGCCGGAGGCGAAGAGGGAGAAGGTGATTTTCCGGCTTGACAATGGACAGCAGGTGTGGATTCACCACTGGTGGTTCGGGCACGTACATCTAGTCCCCAGAGGACGCGTAGATTCTCATCCCCAGATAGGACATCTGGGTCCGGAACCACTAGCCGATGACTTCACGGTGGACGATCTCCGTCAGATGCTTGAGGGAAAACGCGGATGGATCAAGAAGTACTTGCTTGACCAGAGCTTCATTGCAGGAATAGGCAACGTCTATGTTCAAGACATGCTCTGGTACGCACGGCTGCACCCGAAGAGAACGGCAGACTCCCTCACACGGCAGGAGATTGAAGGTCTCTACCGAGCCATCCGCGGCGTGTTGAACGAGGGCATCAGGTACGGAGGCGGACCCGGAGAACAAGACATCTGGGGCAAAAAGGGACTCTATCAAGAGCACTTCAGAGTTGGCTACAAAACCGGCAAGGCGTGCCCTGAGTGTGGCACCATTGTAGAGGAATTGCGTGTTGGTTCGACGACAAGTTACATCTGCCCGCATTGTCAGGTGTAGTGCTCACGCTTCTGCCTGTCTTCACGACTGTCTGTATCGATTATCCGGTGCAAGAACACTGATTCATCAACGCAGATTTATGCTGGATCAGAGAACTATTCTGAAGGGTGACGGTTTCTTTGTTGTTGAAACACCTACTTGAGTGCGCCGAAATCACTGCAATAGATGACACTCGTCTCCGCGAGCTTCTAAGTCCTTTACACGATAAGGGCAACCTGAAGCTAGGGTACAGTCTCGCCCACGCTACTGTCAAACCAAAGAAAACCACCCTGCCGCATAGAATCAGGACATCCTCCGAAGTGTACTATCTGTTGAAGGGACAAGGTCTCATGCACGTTGATGGCGAAACTGCGGAAGCGGGCCCGGGCGATGCAATATACATCTCGCCGGGGTCAGTTCAGTACATGGAGAACACCGGAAGCGAAGACTTAGTTTTCCTATGTATAGTCTATCCGAGCTGGCGAGCAGAGGACGAGGAATTGGTGCAGGCCACTGCAAAGCGGCAACGATAGTAGAGGAGTCTAGGCGCGTTCTGTCGCAGGCGGCGCATAATCATAAACTCGTCCGAGAGCATCATCTAGGAAGACGCTCTCAGACGGCACACGAAAGTCGCTCACTTCACTTTCTTGGCGAACTCCCTGCCCCAGTCGTAAGCTTTGTCCAGTTCCTCCTTTGTGGGTACCCATTTGACTGTGAAAGGTTCCATGACAACCTGCATCTTGCCCCGCTGCATCGCCTCTTGGACCTTCTGAACTGCACCCCCGCTCCATCCGTAAGAGCCGAATGCTCCGCACTTCTTTCCCTCAGGCTTCAGAACTTCTAAGTCTGAGAGTATTGGCGCCACCGTTGGAAGAATCTCATTATGGAGCGTGGAACTGCCCACAAGGATGCCTTTTGCTTCCAGCAATTCGGCCATGATGTCGCTGCGGTCACTGTGCGGAATGAGTCGAAGCAGAGGTGTCAGACCCTCGTCCTTCACTCCTTCACCTATAGCACGAGCGAGCTTTGTAGTACTCTGCCACATGGTATCCCAGGTAATGACGACCTTGTTTGTTGTCCTCTCACCCTTGGCCCATTGTAGGTATCTTGTGACTATCTGGAGAGGATCCTTACGCCAGACGAGACCATGTGAAGGTGCTATCACCTTGATAGGAAGCTTCAGTTCCAGTACTTCCTCGATTTTCCTTCGGACTTGACTGCTCAAGGGCCAAAGGATATTGGCGTAGTACTTCTCTGCTTCTTTCCAGAGCACATATTGGTCCACTTCGTCAGCAAAGCGCTCTTCTGTGGCATAGTGCTGGCCAAACGCATCATTCGGCATCAGCAATTGCTCCTCAACATAATACGTGAACATGCTCTCTGGCCAGTGAAGCATAGGCGCCTCATAGAACCTCAAGGTCTTTCCACCGAGGTTAATCTCGTCGCCGGTTTTCACGGTCTGGATCTTCCATCCATCACGATAGTGCTTCTTGAGCTCATCTACTGCTCTCGCAGTACATACAAGGGTTGAACCGGGCACTCTCTTCAGCACTTCCGGCACAGCACCCGAATGGTCCGTTTCTGTGTGGTTTGATATCATGTAGTCTATTTTCTGAGGGTCGATGACTTTCGATATTCTCTCAAACATCTCCTCACCAAATGGCCCATATACAGCATCCACCAGTGCCACCTTCTTGCCCACTACCAAGTACGCATTGTACGTAGTCCCATGATGGACTGTGTAGCTGTAGCCATGGAAGTTTCGTATATTGTGATCTATCGCACCGACCCAGTATACTCCTTTCATTATCTCGACAGGCTTCATTTCTCATCCCTACATTGGATTTCACTTGTTAAGAGATAAACCAGACAATCCTCAGATTGAAACAGGTTTACTGTATAACGATAGTTAAGACACCCTGTTATGAACATTATGCTCTGGCATGTTAATATGCACTCAGATTGTCATACTTCTGCCAGAGAGACCGAGGAGGATTGAGCCGTAGACTCTTCAACGCGGTCGAGCCATTCGTTGACGAGGGCATTGAATAGTCCTTCTTGCTCTATCTGCAGGTCGTGTCCTGCCCGGTCCAATACGGCAAAGGTTCCTCGTGGATAGTTCTCCAGAATACTCCACATATCACGATAGCCCACGGCAGAGTCTTGGCGTCCTGCAATGATAAGAGTGGGTGCCTTGAACATGCCCGCGGCCTTGCCGATGTCAAACGAGAATCCATAGGCATGGGTCCATAGTCTCTCGACAAATGGCTTGTTTGCGGCCCTCAGACCATAGAGGATCTCCTCGCGGAATCTCTGCCATGTCTTGGACGATTGTACGACTGTGATTGACTCAAAATCAGAGCGATCTTCCGGTGTGAGGCTCGAAATCAGTGCGGTGTTCTCAACGAGAACCGTCTTCCCAGGAAGAGCGCGTTTCCGAGTTTCTGCGACGGTCATCGGACAAATCAGGGCCAAGCCGTCGATTGCACTGCGCCTGCGATGCGTCACTCCCATCGCAATATACCCACCATAGGATTCGCCAACCAGAGCAAGATGTTGTCGGGGGATGACTGCGTCAATGAACTGAAGCACTACATCGAGCACCTGATCTGAGCTGTCAATCCAATCCGGGCCTTCAGTCTTACCCATCCCCGGCAAATCAAGGTATATCCGTTTCCAACCACTACGTTGTGCAAATAGCGGCTCAATACAACCTGTCATCACGCGGCGGTCCAGAGGATAACCATGGATCGCCAGCAGGGGTCTTCCTTCGCCATGCACCTCATAATCAATCGTGATGTTCGCAAGCTTGCATTGCATCGAGTGCACCTCGCTAACCATGATTCTATTGGCAGACAACTGCAGTCCCGCATAAATCCGATGGATATTCTCACTTTCAGTGATGCGCTGCATTAGACATGCGAGCTTCCTTTTCAGTTGTGCGGGCACTTACCGACCATTCAAGGAACTTGTTTCTCGGAGCCGAACTGCTGTATCACACTTGCAGTCCTCGAAGATATCACCAAAGGCCCGGTAGAAGTAGCGACAGGCTTCGAGTAGGCCCTGTCTGCCTACGACTGTCAGCTTGTAGATAACCTGTCTCCCCTCTGAGGCTTTCTCGACCAACTTACGGGAAGATAGATCCTTGAGCGCAGGATAGATGGTACCGGGTGTGGGCTTACTGCCTCTTCGTACGGCGATTCTTTTCGCCAGTTCCTGTCCATTCATTGGTTTCTTGCCGAGTTCCCAAAGTATTTGGAATGAAAGAAGACCACGCATGTCACAGCAGGCTGGCGGACAGCATTCATCGTACACCGGCTTGCGCGTCATAATGTATATTGGATGTCCAATAGGTTTATATCTCTTCATATCGGGCGTCCAATAGCAGCGCACAGGGTGACAAATAGAAGGATGAGTCTGAAATGAGAAAGGAGAGCAAGTCCATCAAGAAGCACGTGAAGCAGCATTACGCTGAGGTTGCACAAAGTGCCCAAGCACCTGCCTCTTGCTCATGCTCCAGCTCGTGCTGCGGTTCCGTCTCGAAGGCAGAGTATGCAGAAGCCATAGGTTATGTTAAGGAGCAAATAACTACGCTGCCAGATGGGGCCATTGCAGCCAGTGCAGGCTGTGGCAATCCAACAGCTCTTGCAGGGCTGCGAGAGGGAGAGGTTGTTCTTGATCTTGGATCTGGGGGAGGTATTGACATATTCCTAGCCGCGAAGAAGGTCGGGCCGCGCGGCAGGGCGATTGGCGTAGACATGACACCCGATATGATAGAGTTGGCACAGAAGGGCGCGAAGGACATGGGCCTCTCGAATGTCGAGTTCAGACTCGGGGATATCGAGGAGTTGCCTGTGGAAGATCAGTCCGTTGATGTCATCATAAGCAACTGTGTTATCAACCTCGCACCAGACAAAGACAAGGTGTTCAGAGAAGCGTACAGAGTGCTGAAGCCCGGCGGCCGGTTGATGGTCTCGGACATAGTAACCGATGGGGAGCTGCCCAAAGCGGTAAGAGACAGTCCCGATGCATGGGCCGGATGTGTAGCTGGTGCTCTCGAAGAGCGGATCTACGTGGGTAAGATTCATGATGCGGGATTCGAGGACGTGAAGGTTGTCTCGAAGAGACCGTTCATGAAACTCGCGTACAGTGCAGAGGTAGAGGCACACAAGCCGGTCTAAGGTATCAAGAAGAGCATTGGTAGAGCGAACTACAAGTCCAGTCCACACGAGACACATGAATCCTGCTCACATGAGAGCAGTTCTCTGATTGGTTTCTTCCTATCACAGCTCCAGCTCTTACCAACGCGATCGGCTCATCTTGCG
>Ga0315296_10000369_pt1 | contig 41595 bp, 43 predicted proteins | sample YL17G14_18_MG_FD_203921 | JGI IMG/M metagenome (GOLD analysis project Ga0315296, IMG submission 203921) | Sediment microbial communities from Yellowstone Lake, YNP, Wyoming, USA - YL17G14_18 | ecosystem: Environmental > Aquatic > Freshwater > Lake > Sediment | place: USA: Wyoming | collected... | reverse complement strand
CTGATTGCTTCAGCGGGTTCGATAGTTTTGCTTCCCCATTGAATTCGTCTTGGGTATCGTGATGACAAATCGTGCTCCCTCGTCAGGTTCACCTGTTTCTTGAATGGACCAACCGTAGACTTCGCTCGCGCGAATAGTAAACGAAGCCAAAGCCTCTCTTCTTTTAGATAGGTTTGGCCAAGACGTTACGCTCGAGAAACTGCCATTTGCTTCTTCAGAGAGAAACTCCAAGAAAATACTCGCAGCATGTGGCGCCGAAGACATCGCAGAAAACGCGGATGTTGAGCGCGCGCTTGAACTCAGCACTCAGGAAAGTGGCAAACAGATCTCGTTGAAACATCAATTTACTTTGCCTGGCAAAACGTTTTTACTATGCGTTTCCATGAATCATTGATTGATGCCGACAGAAGCAAACGACTTTGACTATCCTGAGAATGTTCGCTTTCAATGCACAAGATGCACGAAGTGCTGCGGAGACACTCCAACAAAGACAAGACGCATTATCATGATAGAAGTTGAAGCTAGAAGAATCTGTGAGGCTACTCTGAAGTCCATTGTGACTTTCGCCCACAGAATTGAAGGGCGTACACCTTATGTTTATGAGATGCGGAAAAATCAAACAGGAAAATGCATTTTTCTCAACAAAGATTCTTGTACAGTTTATGCTCTCAGACCGCTGGTCTGTCGATTCTATCCATTCAAGCTGAAACCTAGAAAAAGATGTGGGCATCTCTTTTCATTCACAAACGAGTGTCCAGGAATAGGTGAAGGAAAGCAACTGACATTGGAAGAATTCCGAGAGCTCATGAGAGAAGCCAAAGACCGACTAGGTTGAGGTTCCAATACCCGCTGGCTAGTTGTCGACTGGAGCGCGCCAAGACTTCAAAGGCATGGAAGTTTTCTGCTCTTAAGAGGAGTTGCGAGAAGCCTGCACTGTGTTGAACGTGGTTGTTTTCATCGATATTGGTGGTGCAGGAGAGTTGGAGACTATCGGGCGTTTCTGCAGATGTTTGTGTCCGCATCCACACTCAAAACCGATGGTCTTGCCATGGTTCCTGATCTGTCTCCATTTCTTGCTGCCGCACTTGAGGTTTTGGCGGTGAATTTTCCAGAGCTGTTTTGCTTCTACCGGAGTTAGCGGAGCGTAGCTCTTTGCTTTCGTAGAATACCATACAACATAGGCTGTGAAGCATGCCCACAGAGTGGGCGCGATTATCCACAGATTGGACACGAATGTTTCAATCATGCTTTTCACCATGTGTATTTCTGTTCTGCACGGATACAATATGTCCCAAAGCGGACATATCAAAATATAGAATATGCTATCTTACGATATAAACGTTTTGGAACATCGGTTACTGAGCAAAGAGACTAGAACTGCTGGAGAACATCCTTCTTCTCGACGATATAGCCACAATAATGGCACTTCAGAAGCAGAGGTTCTTCAGAACCAACGTAGAACTTGGCCTTGACCGGTTCATTGCTGTTACTTATGCAAACCGGATTAGCACACTTGATGATGTTATCAATAACGCTCGGAAGCTTCACTTCGTCCTTTTTGACAACTTTGTAGTCGCGAACGATATTAATACTAGCATGTGGAGCGATCAACGCTATCTTGTGCACTTCTTGCGGTTTCAGTTCCCGCCCTTCGATCTTGACAATGTCCTTCCTTTTCAAACGTTTGCTCGGAACATTGATCGCAATCGTGATAGGCGTCTCTTCCTTGCCAGTAATTCCAAGAATCTTCACCACGTCCAACGCGTGTCCGCTGGTAATGTGGTCAATGACCGTGCCATCCTTGATCTTGGAGACGCGCAACTCGGTCTCGCTCATCAGGAAATCCCTCTCAGGAGAAGCCTTATGCAGCGAACGCAGATAAAAGACTTGACCCTCGAACAGAACACGAAATACAGTGTCTTTTTCGTGGCGAATATGGTCAATGCTTATTAACTGTTGTTGACGAGTTTTCTTCGAGGCGACACTGTGGCAGGAAAGAAGAGTTGGTCGGAAAAACTCGAGGACAGCAAAGATCTACCGAGGGTTGAAAAAATCACGGCCAAAATGAGCAAGCGTTGGGGGACAGGAACAATTGTGATTCCAGCTCCGAGAGAGGTCGACGAAATAATGAGAAGAGTGCCTGAAGGAAAAGTTACATTGATAAACGAGATTCGCGCGGTTCTGGCAAGGAAACACAAAGCCGCGATCTGCTGTCCCATCACTACAGGTATATTCGCACGAATAGCCGCAGGTGCTGCTGAAGAACAAAGAGGGAAGAGAAAGGACATTACGCCCTACTGGAGAACGCTCAAAGTCGGCGGAGAGATAAACGAGAAGTATCCAGGTGGAGTCGAAGGCCAGAGAAGGTTCTTGGAGAAGGAAGGACACATAATCGTTCAGAAAGGCAAGAAATATGTCGTAGCCAACTACGAAAAAACGTTAGCTACCATTTAGACAAACACAAAACGCGCGCGTTTATTCTCAGTGTCAGTTCACTCTAGTTCTTTCTCAGCTCAATTCTTATCTAGTAGTTGCATAGATTTGTGTTGGGTGCGAAATTGGGGTTTGAAGGCAGAGATGTAATCTCAATTAAGGACTTTTCGAAAGACGAAATCAATCATGTCTTCAAAATTGCCAAGACTATGGAACCACTAGTTGAAAAGGGTTCTCAGATGCTTAGAGGGAAGATTCTTGCCACGCTTTTCTTTGAGGCAAGCACTCGGACGCGATTGAGCTTTGAGTCCGCAATGCAACGATTGGGCGGTTCAACTCTAGGTTTCGCAGAGGCCGAAATATCCTCGGCCAAAAAGGGTGAGAATCTCGCGGACACCATACGGACGGTCGAGAATTATGCGGATGTAATTGCAATGAGGCATCCCTTGGAAGGCGCAGCTCGACTTGCCGCCGAATTCTCACGTATCCCAATCCTTAACGGGGGTAGCGGTGCGGAAGAGCATCCGACGCAGGCTCTTCTCGATATGTACACGATGATCACGGAAAAAGGGAAGATTGATGGACTGAAGATTGCGCTTGTTGGCGATTTGCGTTATGGACGAACTGTTCACTCTCTGGCTTATGCCCTTTCGCTCTACAAGATACAACTCTACCTAGTTTCACCCGAGACTCTGAGAATGAGGCGTGAAGTCCTTCAAACAATAAAGGAACGCATCCCCGTTGTAGAGAAGACGAACGTCGAGAAAATAATCCCGATCATCGACGTCCTCTACGTTACAAGGATACAGAAAGAACGTTTTCCTGATCCGGCAGAGTACGCAAAGGTCAAAGGTGCATACAGGATAGACCTTCAGGCGCTGAGCGAAGCTAAGAAAAACCTGACGATTCTGCATCCGCTTCCAAGAGTTGACGAGATTGCGCCTGAAGTTGATAACACGCCTTTTGCACGCTACTTCCAGCAAGTTCGCAACGGAATAGTCGTTCGGATGGCCTTGTTAGCATTGATACTTGGTGCCGTCAAGTAGCGGTTGCACAGTTCAAACGAATTTCATGTTCCCGCGTAGCGGTCAAAGAACGCCAACGTTCCTATAGCTCCACAGGAAGGACACTTGCGTAGTAATCCGAACCAACTCTTTCTGCAATTCACACAGTGGGTGAGCCTGCGCTCATAGACAAAGAAAGCCACATCATGATTTTCAGCAAGCTGTTTTGAAATCGTCACCAACTCAGCCGGGTCGTACTTGGCATCACCGAGTCCGATCACAACGAGGCTTCCGCCTTCATGTAAGTCGGCTGTCTTGTCATCAAAACCCAGAGTCTCCGATGAAAGTTTTCCCGCGCTAAGTGTTGTTCTGCTAGCTGTTGAATAGAAGGGTTTTTCTCTGGTGCCTGAAAATTTGGTTTTTGCTATCCCGTACCTCTCCACGTCTGCCTGTGCGAGTCTTTCAGACGCATCAACGTTGAGAAGCAACGCGGTCGAAACGCGTTTTCCTCGTCTTCTTCCAATCTTGTGAATGAAAGTCGAGATGTTCTGCCCAACCTCTGAAGCGAAGGCAAGAGTCTTCTCATCACTGATACTTTTTTCACAGAATGCCTCAACGGCTTCTCTTAGTCCTGCGAGGTTTATTATGCGTGAACAGTTTTCGATCCTGAAGTATTGGTCGCCGTTGCCTCCTTGCATGATGAACGGCAGCATGTTTTGGCCTCGATTTTTCAGGGTTGTGTACTTAATGTCCAGTGCTCGGCTTGCCAGTTCGACTCTTTCTTTCAGAATCTCAAAGAATTTCGTCTTGTCTTTTTCAGCTTCGCAAGCGACGCGCGGCATGTTTACTGTCACTGTTCCAAGCAATCCCGTGCGCAGAGTGTCGGTCTCCCAGTCCCCATCGATGTCTTGGCTCAGCCGGCAACCTGAGGGAGAAAAAACGTCATGAGTTCGTCCTTTCTTTGACACATTGGCAAATGACACTATGCCTGTTTCCAGTGCCAGCTTGTGTGCTTTCAGAAGCAACGCGTTTGCTCTTTCGGTTATGAATGTTTCGGGGCGAATATTCACAACGAGGCTTGGACTAGTCATTGGTTTGCGCGCACTTTCTTCATCTAGGACATCGATCAGCAAGCTCGTTAGAAGTTGCGACTGTTCCTCAAAGTCTTTGTAGGTTCCAGCACGCTTGCCATGAGGACCCAGTGCAGGTTTTCCTTCTAGAAAACGGGGCACAGTAAACTCTAAGCTCAATGAGACGTTCGCGTGTCGATTCAAGTTTGAAACAAAGAGGCGCAACAGTTCTTTGACTCTTGCAGGTTCAACGTCTTTTGCGAAGGGGGACAGGAAAATGTTGAAGTAGCAAACGGTTTGCGAATTATCAATCTCGTTGGAGGCATACAGAAGAATGTTGAATGTCAGGTCGAGTGCTGTTTCGAAATCTCGGGGCGGTAGGTAGGAGCGCATTGCGGAGTTGAGTTTTTCAAAGTCCAAGCCATTCTCTATGAAGAACCTCAGGTCATGCATTATTTCGCTTGGTTTCAAAATCCATGAACTCAGGTTATCAACGTGAAGTGCACCCGACAAATGCGCGTCTGAAATGTCTCTTGGGAAAACGTTCAGCAGAATGTATTCTTTGAACACGGTCTGTCCAGCTAACTCTGCCACTGAAAATGAGTTGTGAACGCTTTTGTTTCTTGATTCAAGCAGGCTGGTCACGTCGTGAACGGGCACTCCCAGACGTGTAAGCTTGTGTCGGTAGTCCTCAAGCCCATCCTCTATCAGAATTGCGTTGACAACTTCTCGCACGAGAGGTGCCGTTAGGTATTTGGTTTTTGATCGAATGAGCTGTTTCTCTGCTTCTCTGGCAACCTTCTGTGCGAGTTCGGCAGGCATCCTGGCTTCTCTTATGAGCGAGTTCGCAATCTTGTTTGCGTCAAACTCTTCCAGTGCGAGGCGACTCGTGCGAACAAGCCTGCTCTTGGGCTTGAGGGCTTTCTTGTCGATTCTGTCTGCGACATCGATGACCATTTTGCCAAGTTCTGTCAAACAGTACTTTCTCGTCTCAACGTCAGCCTCAACCAAGTCTGCTTTCAACAGAAACTTGAGATGATAGGCAAATCTTCCTGCGTCTCTGCTTGGATTCAATTTTAGGGAGCCCATCAGCTCCGTGTAGGAAAGCGGGCCCTTGTCAAAAAGAAAATTCAAAATCTGCAGCCTCAAAGGTGAGGAAACAGCTTTCAGTACCCTTACCCCTCTAACTCGTTGCGGCGCAGACACCTTTCCCACCAACTCCACAAGTGGTAACCGTATTATTTGGCGGTAAGGGTTTAAAGGTGTTAGGGAACACTTATTTTCTCGTCTGAAAACCTCAATGTAAATGACTGGGGCTGTCGGCTAGTTTGGTCCAGGCTATGAGCCTCGGGCGCTCGTGACGAGAGTTCAAATCTCTCCAGCCCCATCAGAGTAATCTCCTCTTTCTCGTCCAAGCGATTGTCTTATTCTTTGCGCCCTTAACGAAAAGCTGAGGACAAGGGTCTTCTTCAGCGTTTGATATGGTATATACATTCTGCGATAGTTGTTCTTGGTGGACCATGTTGACACGGGCGTACTTGACCTTCTGAAGAAAAGTGCAATCCCATCGAAGAGTTCAGGTACTCTGGACTGTCCAAACTGTATTGCGTGATGATCAACAGTTCCATCGCCGTCTATTGCGCCAGCCACATAAGCGAGAGATACGCCATCACTTGAAGGCTCCTTTTTCAAAGCAAAATACAGATTTTTGCTACTGACTCTTACCTGAATGCAGTTACCGCAGGGGATTGCCATAGGCTTAGGTCCTATGGTTCTCAGAATTCGCATGCATTTCTTTGCGATTGCCGAATCATCGTTCATACTCAGACTTATTCTGATGATATAGTGCTTCCCATACTTGCCTCGGTTGAGCGTTTTATTTCCATCTGCAGAGAATAACCCTTGAAACCAATCCCAATCTTCTCTAGACACTGCTTCCAGATCTATTGCTTTGATGCGCGCACGGTGACGCCTGTAGTAGCTTATGGTAGATTTCGGAATTCTTATCTTCCAGAGTCTCTCAACGTTATCCTGTATCTCCTTGTAAGATGATTTTTGCGTTTTTATTAGTGTAATGACTTCCTTTGGAAGCCTTTTACCAACAGGTGACATTCATGGTGTTCCTGATTTCGTTTAGACTCTTTGACATATAAATGTGTGACCCCGGTTCAAATCCGGGCAGCCCCACTCCCATTTGGGTTCAGAACCACCACCAGCTTAATCAGGGTACAACACAACCACGATTTGTGTGCACAAAATGCACTTACCTGCTAGAAGATCAGGATGTTAAACGTTGGTACGAGAACATCGCTAGAGGGTCTAGAATAACAGCTGATGTGTGTTTACGACGTCTTGGTACTTTTTGTGAATCTAACGGAATTTCTCCAAAGAAGTTTAGTGCCCTTTCCTAAAAAGAATTAAATAACTTGATGATGGATTATGTTTCCTCAGCTGAGAAGAAAGGGTAGGGGGAACTACGTTAGCTTCACCTTTAAGGCCCTTAAGTCAGGTTTGCGCACGACAACAGAGATTTGAAAATAAAAGTAGTAATCTCATCTAAGGAAGGTTTCTAGATGAAGAATAGACGAGTGTCGGGTCAATTAACTGATCTTGTCGAGAAAATTCTGAGCGAAAAGGAAATTGCAGTGGCAGAAAGGCTTGACCATCTTGTCGAAAGCGGTGAAAAGTGGAAAGCTTGGGCTCTAATAGAACAAATTCTTCCAAAATACTGGAGGGAAGATCACGGATTTCTTCGTACAATTACGCCAGTCTACGTTTACCGCACAGTGTACTACTTGAATGCACCTTATGAATTTGCGCGAAACCCAAGGTACGTGATATTCATGATGGGTCAACATTTGGAAGGGCTTTTGGCTTGCATACTTGGCATTCATACAAAACCATTAGGAGACCTTAGCTTTTATTTGAAGAGAAACCAACCTACTCAGCTATCAGCTGCCTTATTGGAGTTCAACAAAATCTACGTCAGAACAAAGCATATGGCTGGAGACCCTCTTCTGGAGTCAAGGTTGGATATGAGAACATTTTCCACTCGTGAAGCAGTCTTTTGCTTGTTCATTACACGTAGCCTTTCAATGAAGCTTATGGACATGCTTAAAGAATCGGGCAACCCTTTGCGGGAAGGTTGGAAGCCGATTGACCAATCTTGGTTGACCTGGGATAGTACCAAGCCAGTTAATCCTGGGCGAGGGGGAATAGCCCAAAGTGAACATCCAGAAGACTAGAAAAGAATTAGAGGTAAAGCTAGAACAAAGCAAGCGTTAATTTCTATGAGGCGCGCAAAAAAATGTCTGAGAAAGAAGAGACCGGAAAAGCCTACAAGCTTATCCTTAGCGAAGCAATAAATCTCTCCGGGTTGTTCACGGTATCGCAAGCAACTATTCAGGCTACCGGCAGCTTGGCGACTTATGACTACTACTTCAGGGAGGCGTCGAGAATAGCTGATTCGGCGTTGAAAGCCGGAAGCATGACGGCAGCCGATTTTGAAGGTATACAGAAGAATCTCTCGGAATGGTACAATTGGAGCAAAAAACGGTCAAGCCGAATTTCTGAAGGTTTGCTCCGAAATTCGCAAGAAGAAATATTGGCTGTTGATAAAGAAATCTCAGAAAAAATTTCCGACCAAAAGGAAATGATAACTGCCATCTACAAAACCGTTGTGGGAACCCGTTGGAAAAAGATTGATGACTTTTTCAATGTTAAATCGTCTTCTCAAGAAGAAACAACGGTTTTCAAAGACATGAAACATTTTGACATCCTGACCTTACTTTTGAAATGGTTGGAAAATAAGAACGGCGCTACTAAGCTATTTGCTGGTATTATACGTAGTCTTGGAGAGGAAGGGGTGGACATAATCGTTGAAACCTGAATGTGGGGGTCATTGATTTTTGAGAGACTTTCGCAAACTTCTTTAGTGATTTGTTTCTCTTTTTCAACGTCCTCTGGGCAAGAGACGAATACGTTTATCTGAAGAGTTTCGGTGGGCATTTCCTATTCTCTTCTAAGTTGCAGATAATAGATTGTGTTCTACTTAAAGAGAACACTGGAGAAAGACTTGACCACAGTGTTGGAGTATCTCTAGAATGGGCGATTCACGCAGGGTTCAACTCATCTTTCCGTCTTTAAATAAGGGGGCTATACCGCGCGCGATATCTGCGCGTTGCGTGAACGACGACTGAATGATATTGCGTTTGTCTCAGCTTGAGAGGGATTCTTTGAGGAGATCTACGGTTCAGAACCCTTTTGGGTTTAGGTACGGGCAGCCCGCACTACGCTACCGTGGTTCCTCTTTGCATTGCTGGTAAAGGTGGGTCGCGTGCACAAATCCTTTTTACCTTTTGTACGCATAGTTAACATTTAAGGCGATGTTCAACTTGGCCAAATGGGAATACAAAGTAATGCCGATCAAGACGCAGGTGCATTCAGATCATTCTCAGGCGGATGGAAAGCCAGCTATGGATACTGTTCAAAGTGAACTAAGCATCTTAGGTAATGAGGGATGGGAACTCGTCACCGTCCAAGACATCAATCTGCCAGACGGCAGAATGTTCACTGTGGCTTACCTCAAGAGACAAAGCAAACACGTGTAGCTTCCACCTGCCATGACTTGTCGTAATGAACCTTTTTCTCTATCGGTGTTCTTGAACCACTTCCAACAAGGCGTCTGGTTCTTCAAATCTTCATTCGCGCGGTAGCCTACTGGTGCAGACGTATCTACCTTGATGTTCTCTGATACTCATAGGCAAGCGCTTTCTGGCGGGTAATCATCACGAGAAGACTTCTGGAATTCGCCAACGAAGATAGTCTTGCATTCTAGTGCGCACTATGGGAACGATCCGTGCAGACGGCAACATAGCATTTCAAGTCTTTTTCTTCGAATGCCACAGCTTTAAGTCTTGCATTACTAATTAGTTTTATGAAAGCACGTTTGCCGAAAATCTTCTTCAGGCCCGTGACGACGAAAAAAGTGCCAGTCTTTCCAACGCGTTTGATCTCAGTCAACGTCTTGGCCGGATCTGGACTGTTTTGCAGAACAGTCAAGACAAACACTTTGTTGAACAGATTGTTACTGAAAGGCATGTTGTCCACGTCTGCTTGAACTAGACATACGTTTGATAGTTCATTATCATAGATACGTTGTCTTGCTTGAAGAAGTGTTTTCTTCGAAATATCTACTCCGACAATTATCTTCACTTCATCAGCGATATGGTCTAACAGAATACCAGTTCCACATCCAGCGTCCAAAATCTGTTCATGTTGCTCCATCTTCAGATGTTTCAATGCCGCTTCGATCTTGGCCGTTTGTTCCTCAACGTAACGCATTTCGTAAATTTCAGCTGTCAAGTCGTAGCGTTGCATTACTCTGCGTTTCTTAAGCCAACTGTTCATTAGGGCTCTTCAGAAATCTTATGAGCGTACATGTCTTCTAAGGCTATTGGCGAAAACAGAGTGTCTAGTCACAGACCTTTCACCATACTAATTACTCCGAATATCGATGAAGCTGAAGATCTGGTCAAAGAAGCGATCTCCCACGGCAAGACTCTGCTCGTCATCGGCAGATGCAGCGTGAACTACCTCGGCAGGGCAGAATCAAGACTTGCGCCTGGCGAACGGATACTTGTCATCAAAGGAGACGGTTCGCTCCTAGTTCACCGTTCAGTCGGTTATGAACCTGTGAATTGGATGCCGGGAGGCAACGTCTTGTTCAATGTTCATGGCAAGGAGAACAGACTGGAAATCCGCGCTGTGAGGCAGAAACCGCCTGAAACCGTGACAGTCGTTTTTGACAATATTCAAACGTGCGCCTCATACGTACTGAGTGATTCTGGTGAATTCTCTCTCTACGCGAGCGAAGAGGACATGCAGAAAGCCATTCTGTTGAGACCAGACCTTTTGGAAGAAGGCTTCAGGCCAATAACATATGAGAAGAAGGTCGAGCCTGGCTTTATGGATGTCTATGGGGAAGACAAGACAGGCAAATTTGTTGTGGTAGAGATCAAACGCAAGACCGCTGGAAAAGACGCTGCCCTTCAATTGGCGAGATACCTTGATGCGATACGTGCCAGAACAAACCGCGAAGTCCGAGGAGTACTTGTGGCACCCGACATCGGAAAAGACGTTCAGAGAATGCTAGTCGCTCTTGGCCTTGAGTATAAGCACTTGGATCCGAGAAAATGCGCAGAGATTCTTACCAGGTCAGCGACAAAGAAGCTAGCGGAATTTTTCTGACTCCTGGGCAATCTATCTTTTTGGTTTGCCTACATTTTCCAGAGTTTTCATAGTCTTCCTTTCTCGGTTTGATTACAGTCATTTGGGAAAACTAATTAGTTGGTGAGTCGTTTGGTTTGTGGGTTGATAGACATGAACCTGTGGAAAGACATACCTGTGGGAGATCAACCTCCCATACTTTTGAACGTCGTAATCGAAGTTGTGAGTGGCTCTAGAGACAAGTATGAATATCGCCCCGAATGGGAAGTGTTCGTGTTGGACAGAGTGATTCCCTCATCGGTGGTTTTTCCAGTAGAATACGGTTTTGTCCCGCAGACTTGGGCGGAAGACGATGATCCATTGGACATAATGGTTCTGAGTTATGAACCGCTGGAAGTTGGTTGTTTGGTGAAAGTCAGAGTGGTGGGGGCGCTTATCGTTGAGGACGAGAAGGGCGAGGATGCAAAGATTCTGTCGGTGCCCGTTAACGATGCGAGATTTGACGGCTACCAGAACATTGCCGACGTTCATCCTCACAGGTTGAGGGAGATTCAAGATTTTTTTGAGACGTACAAAAGACTGGAGCCGACTAAGTGGGTAAAATTCAAACAATGGGAAGACCTTCAAAATGCTTCTCTCGTCGTGCAAAAGGGTATGGAGAACTATCTGAAAATGGCGAGGATTTACCGAAAGTAATCATGCGCGAGTGTCAAAGAGTCAATATGTCCTGCTGATTTCCTTTCTCATGATCTCAACGTAGATACACAAACTTTAATTTCGGAATTGATCGAGTAGTAATCTGGACTTGAAATGGCAGGGTTTGCTGAAAAGGTAAACATCAAGCATCCGGTCGACCCAAACCACATTGATATCCAGAAAGACCCGTTTCATCCAGCAGCCTATATCTTGACTCTTCCATTGGACTCTGAGCCTTCCTATGTCTGGCACACTCTCTTCATGCAGGAACTGTGGTCAAGTCTGGACTTCTGGGACAGAAAAGTCGTCATAACTGGAAAAACGCTGAGACTCGTTACGACTGCTAATCATGTTGCAGATAAGTTGCATTGGCTTGAAGGCGTGGTCATTGGCACGAACAAGCGAGTGGACGAGTACAACAAAAGGCTAAGGGCAGAGAGTGCAAGAAAGTTGACGTTGCTAGACGAGGAAACGATCAGGAAGGACATATCGAGCTGGCAAGTCAGCCGCGTCAGAGTCTAAACTAGACGAGACAGGTTGCGGCGATTGATCAGATTGGTTAGGTCAGCTGAGGCTCGGTTTGTTTAGAAAGTCGGTGATTCGCTTTTGGAACAAAGCGTTACGTATGAGTTCGCTCTCTCTTATCCAGGCAGGCAATGGAATTCGAAACTGACTGGCAATTCTTTCTAGTGCTTCCTTCAACGTGTTGAATTTCAGGGGTCTTTGGCGCATGGCGTTTTTCACGTTCTCTCTCACTTGCCAGACACCCACCGGCATGATATATCCCGGGTGGGCCTCGCGCAGAACGACTACACTCGCCTGGCGTCTCTCTTTCACGAGTTGGTCACAAACGGCCAAACGTGCCGCGTAATAACATCCTCCAATTTCCGCATATGTCGTTCTTCCATCGTGACCTTCCCAGTCAGAGAACAAAACGGTTTCTTTTCCGTCTGGGTTCCAAACGGTGCCAGGGTACCATGCTTCGATAGCCTCATAGTTCCATTCTCGAGGCATCATGAGTACTTCGAACACGTTGTCAAGGTACTGCGATTCGTAGATTCTATATTCATTCATCTCTGGCAACTCTCTAACCTGAGTCATCAGATTCTTTGATAGTATATCATCAACTGCCGTGATGCTCCAGCGTGTGGGCACGAATCGACGATTTTTCTCTACTCCAAATGCTCCGACACTGAAAGCTCTCTGAATCTTCGTTTCAAACACGCCTTTCCTATACAGCTCAAGAACAGCCGGAATGGTTTTGAGATCAGAGTCTCCGTATGCTTTCTCGATCTGAGGATCCCATGTCGTGTTGCTGATTTTCATGTCCCGAATCGGGGCTGAGGGACCGAAAGGTTGGGTTTCATCACTCATGAATATTGAACCATGCGGTTTTCTTGTGAGGAACAGTTCAACATCGACGGGTTTGATTGCAAGGGCCAGTTCTCGAGTCCCTTGAATGATTTTGCCCGCTTCACTGAATTTTTGGACGTGGACGCGTTTCTTTCCACGGATAAGCATTGATCGAAAAGCCACGATTTCGTCAAGCGATTTTCCAAACCAAAGTTCAGGCAGATCGAACATGGCCGTGTCCGCTTCCACGGGTGGAACTAACGGGCCTGCATACACGTTTGGATATCCGATTCTTCCTATGAAAACGCTCGGAGGAGAAGACCCGGCGATGTCTTCACTGTTCATCAATGGTACACTTTTCAGATAGTAGTTGACTTTGACAATGATGGGGCACCTGGTCTTGCCACACAGGTTTCTTGAGCCTTTGCACACGACGCATAATCCACTCTTTGAGGCTCGTGCTGTTATTGTTGGAACATCATCCTGAGGAAGTCCACTCTTCTTCAGAACATCATGTAACCAAGTGTTTGAAAATCTCCCATTGGTGCGTTGTTGGGAAAATGCCAATCTCTGATCATTTAGAATGACGGTTCAAGGATGTTATTATGTTTTCCCCGCAACTTTAAGTTAATTGCGAAGGATTTGCTTTATATTTCTGATATGCAAGAAAATCTGTTGTGAAGTGAGATGAGATGAGTGAGGAAATTCGGTACTACAAGGGCAAAAATAAGGTTCTCGTCTTGTCTAAGAGCCGCGGACACTGGATCGTGAAGGCTTTAGAAGCCTTCGAAGACGAACTCTACGGGAAAAACGTGAAGGTCAAGGTTGGCGAGAGACGGTTTGTCCCTCCGAACGAGCTTTTCAAATTGAAGGGAACATATCCACATGTTAAGGAACACACATACGAACTGAAAATGGAAAAGAAACTCAAGAAACTAGTCGGGGGAAGAGGAAAAAAAAGCGTCGAGTCCTAGCTAGGTGTTTTCCAAGTTTCAAGTGCTCCCTTGAGTTCTTTGTGTGTCTGGGCAAACTCCTCTAGCTTTATGCCCTTCAGGGTGGCTTCAACGGCCTGCCTCATTGCCTTTGCGCCTGCCACGGTGCCGTCTTTATGGCCATGAATGCCTCCTCCGGCTTGAATGATAAAGTCTTTTCCAAAGAATTTCATGAGGGCTGGAACAAGTCCAGGATACAGTCCGCCAGAAGCAACAGGCATGACCGGCTTGAGGCTGATCTTCTTCGTGCTCAATGCTTCACAGTTTTGTGCTACTTCTTCCCTTGTTTCAAACATTTTTCCGACGACAGTTCCGACGTGAAGCTGATCTACGCCTATTATTCGCACGGCTTTGGAGAGGACTCGCATCGAAATTCCGTGCTTTGGGTTTTTGGTGAGTGCCGCGTGTCCTGCTCTGTGAGCATGAATCACAAGTTTGAAGTTTTGTTCTCGAAACGTCTGCAAGCCGGCAAACCCGCATGTCAAGACGTCTATCATGGCGTATTCTCCGCCCTGTTTCAAGATCAATTCTGCTCTTCTCAGCATCTCTTTTGTTTCAGCCGTGACGTTAATCATGTAGACCTTTTTTTCACTAGTCTCTTCTTGTGCTCGATCTCTGCTTTCCAGAGTCTTCGTCAGCCGATCCTCAAACGGGTTGAATTTTTGGCTGCTCAGGTTTTCATCATCTTTGACTATGTCGCATCCGCCGATCCATGCGTCATAAGCAACTTTTGCGTGATCGAGCGTTCTGAGACCTAGCTTTGGCTTGATTATTGTTCCCACTAACGGTCGGCTAGAGATTTTCAGCAGTTTACGGATGCCTTCAATGCCGTACTTCGGGCCCTTGAAGCTTCTGACGAGAGTCGGCGGAAAGTCTATGTCTTCGAGTCTCAGGTTCTCAAGTGTCCTCAAACCGAAGACATTTCCTGCGACACTGCTCAGAATGTTCGGCATATTCCCAGGCTCGAAAAGCTCAATAGGGTAAGCAATTTTTGCCTGATTGCCGCTAATGCTGAACACGTGGGCGGCAATCTTTTCAACGTATGGTTTGATTGTTGTAAGCTCTGTCCATGTTCCGATGGAACTCTCAGCCGCAACTGCGCCCGCAGCCTCTTTCATGCCGACTCCAACCGGTTCGACAAGGAAAGTGCATATCACTTCATTTTCTTTGGGCTTGTATTTCAAATCAACAAAGTCCACGTATCGCAAAGCAAGGCAACCTCACGATCACAGTGCCGATGTTTTCACTTAAAGCTTTCAATTGACCCTGCACCTTTGAAAAAGTCAGAAATTACTGTTCTCTTAAATGATATTGGCGCCCTGGCCGGGATTCGGACCCGGGTCCTGCGGGCGACAGCCGCATATACTAGACCGGACTATACTACCAGGGCAAAGACGCCGTAGTCAGTAAAGAAATACCTTCACTAATTAAGCTTTTACTAACCCAACTTTCGACTAATTCTTCATGGGAAAGTGCCCATAAGATAGATTAACCAGATACCAACATATATTGTAGTGTTAAAGGCGGTTTTAAGCAATGGTAAGATGCAACAGCGGAGACCATAAAGAAACTAGAGCAGAACGACTTGGAAAACTACCCACTGAAATGCAGAAACGGCTGGGTGAATTCGAGTTTGGGTTTCATGTTGTCAGAGATAATACGAAGGCAGACTACCATGCGCGGATGATGTGGTTCGGTAGTTTCCAAGTAGATAGAGGGAAGTCCTTTGAAGATGTTGAAAGGAAAGACATCGACTTATTCCTATCAGGGTACGAGAAGCCCAGCACAAAGAATGTTTTCATAGCGGTGTTCAGGCGGTTCTATAGGGATAAGCCTGAGGTAGTCGCTCATCTGAGGGTGTATGAGATTGACTTAGAAGAAATCACTCCTTCTGAGATACTGACACCCGAAGAAGTAGTCACACTAGCCGTTGAAGCAGGTAAGAAGAGGGAGATTTACAAGTATCTCATCTTAACCCTGTTTGAGAGCTGTGCAAGGATAAGCGAGTTATTGAACTTGAAGTTGGGTGATGTGGTTTTCAGTTCAGTGGTTGACAAAGAAGGCAAACGGAAGCTGATAGCTACCTTGCACTTCAAGAGGTCGAAAGGGGGAGTAAGAAAACAACCTGTAGTATTGGTCATGTTCGCAAGTGAACTTCAAAGATGGGTTAATGCTCAGAAAGGTATCGAACAAAGCTACCTGTTCCCGTCTCCGTACTTGAAAGACGAACCAATATCTCACGAAAGTGTTGAGACGGCGTTGTGGAATGCTGGTCAAAGACTTAACGTGATGAAAAGGTTGCATCCTCACTGGCTTCGGCACAGTGGACTTAGCTACTTCGCAAATCAGAAGAACTATAGTGAACAGCTCTTAATGTGGAGAGCTGGTTGGAAAAATACGGACATGGCTGCGCGCTATATACATAGCGGTGCCGAACTTGAAGCTCGCGCATATCTGGAAAGAAGTGGCTACCAAATTGAAGAAGCAAGGACCGAGAAACCCATCTTGCCCAAACCGTGTCCTCACTGTTCCGTTTTGAACCCTTATACGAATACTAACTGTGACGCTTGTGGAATGCCTCTCGACTTAACGGAATACAAAGCAGAGATTGAGAAGCGGAGAAATATTGAACAGTTGTATAGAAATCTTCAGGATATCAGTAACAAGAAGCTTAGTGAGGAGCAAGAAAGGTTTCTAGAGAAACGGACGGATACAGTCTTAGGACTCTTGGAGTTGGGGCGCGAGGACTTGGCTAGAGATTACATGCAGAAGCTTTTGGAAGGTTGGGCGAAAACCTTCTTAACGAGTTAAGCATTTGAAGCAGAGGGGGTAAGCCGTTGGGAAAGAAGAAGAACAAGCTATTAGAGGAAGGAAATCAGAGTCTTGAGAAGTTTGCGATCAAACGACCTGAAGTCAAGTTAATACCTAAGAAGAAACCTGAAAACTGAATAGTATCAAAACTGGGCACTCGCGCGCGCTTCTTGCGTTAGGACTTCTTCTGGGTCTAGTTTCCATGAGCGGGTTATTTCGATTAGATCAAGTATTTTGCTGGCTTTGGTTCTTGGTTGTATGCTTATGCCAGATTTCAAATAGATTCCTCGTAGGAAGTCGACTCCTTTCATCTTGACATCGTGATAGATGCTCAGGGTGTGGCCCATCATGTACTCGACGTAATCGCGCTCCGTGCCTGTTGACATCAGTTGAGTTTGGAAGAATTTGCGGAGGCTGTGAGCGTTAAGATCATACCTTCTGATCTTGGGTTTCCTAGTCAATACACCAGCCTTGACGTATAAATCGTTAACGATGACATGAATGGTTGCTGCTGCTAAGGGTTTAGCCGCCTGACAATTGCTGATCAAGGGCGATTCGTCATTGAGAAATTCGGGTGGTCGCCCCATTGTCCCATTTTGCCGGGCGTCTAGGTAGGTTTTGAGATATTCAGCAGCCTCCCAGTTCAGAAAAGTGTCGTAATCATACCGTTTTCCTTTTGTTATTTTGGCTTCGACGTGAACATGAATCGGGATCCTGCCTTGTTCCATGTCCTGTTTAACGTGGCGATATTTGAGTTGAACCAGAGTGCCGCTTCGGAAACCGCCGAGTGCTAGTAAGGCGATTATGGCCTTGCCGCGCAAGTCTGCTGCGTCTATGGTGTTTTGGAGTTCTTCAGGTGTGGGTGCACGTGTTTCATAAACGTTCCATTTTGACCTTCGAAAAGGCATTCCGAGATGGACGCCGTTGAAATTGAACAAAAATCGGATGTTTCCTTCAATGTGTTACACTGTAACAGGGGCTAAGCCGTTTTCTTCTTGAAGATTATCGAGGAAGTCGACGAGGAGATGTCGCATTTGAATCACAGCTTTGGGTATTGGCACTCGGTTTCTTCCTTTGCATTCATTCAAGAACTGGTCAGGTTCTTTTTGCAACCATTTGCTGAAGAGGTATATGTGATAAACGTAACTGCGAAGCGTGTTCAGACTGCCTGTTCGGTGACGTAGCAGATGTTCTGCGAGCGCCTTTATGCTCGAGTTTTCGAAGGTGAATCGCAGAAGCTTGGGATATTCTACGATGAGCGCGTCAATGATATATTGGCAAAGTTTTCTCGCAGGTTCGCTTTCATCATCAGGTATTTCGAGTGTGAAAGGCTGTTTTAGTTTGCGCCCGCTTGGGCCTCTTTCTATCGTGATGTATCTCATGCCTGAGCACCAGATGATTGCAGAAGCTACTTTAAACCCTGCTTTCACATTTTTTGCCCGCACTTCTCTGATGTATACCGTTCTTGCAAGGCTCTTACTCGTTTGATTAACGTTTCCGTAGTAAGTGTATTTCAATAGTCAAATCTGGCCAAATAGTTAAGGTAGTCAGGTATACGTGGCGGTAGGACTCGATTTCGCGATGTTAAGATAAAAAGAAGATGCGCGCTCGAACGACTTGCCGATGATATTCCAAGCCGCGCATGCTAAAACATCATTGATTCTTATGGCCATTCGATTTCTTGGACTTGACTCCGACGACGACTAGGGGGACAATAGCGACAGTGAGAACCACTCCAACGAGAAGCATTTTATCCTGAAATAATCCGAGGGGTGTCGTCGTGCTGTGTATGCTCGCCGTCATAGGAAAATAATCCTGCGGGATTGATAACTCAATTGCTTTGGACTGCAGCGTAATGCAGAGTTTCATTGCTGTGGAAATCCGGGAGGACTGTTGAACACTGGTTACATCATCTTTCTTTTCCTCATATACTTTAGGGCTTATTACTGCTTCCCACTTGCTTTGCTGAACATAACTCTTGAGAGTTAGTTTCATGGCAGCATCTGCTTCCCATGAGTTTTCGTTAGTATCGTTCTTGACCATGGATGCGTTCACCCAGCTATTGTTGGCATCCTCATAAGAAAGCGTAACAGATTGTATGGGTTCTTCTGATTCCAGTAGAATGCTTAACACCATGGTTCTATTAACATCCATGAAATCTGTAATACCAACGCCGAAGACTCTTACCCCTTCATTTTCCTGAGCTGATGCTACGTGAACCGAAGAAATACTCAGCAAAAACAGCATGCCAATGAACAGGACAATCAATAATTTATTTTGCAATGGGCACCGCACCCACATTATATAATGTAGCGTTCACCAATTTAACTCTTTCACACCTTTGAAGTTAATCTAAGGAATACCTTTGTCAATAACCTTAATGGTAACATCCATGATAATTCTTTCTGAAAGACGGAAAGTGCACAAGTGATTTATACTTGAAGGATAAAAACTAGTGACGTTAAGTCCACTTGATAGGTTTGATGCAAAAGCGTCACAACTGTTTTTTGGATTTAACCAATAGAACAGAAAAAGGAGAAAAGAAAATGAAAAAAGCATTAGCTACTCTAGCATGCCTATTTGTTCTATGTGCTCTATTCAGCAGCTGTCTTCAAGTTCTTGGAACCAGTCCGACCTCAAAATTGAAGCCAATCGCGATAAAAACTAGACTTATTCAAGGCTTCAACGATACTATTACACTACAACAACAGACCACTGAGCAGATTTCCAATCCAACGATTTCCCTGTTGCCTTCAGCTGGCGCAGGCCTAATGAGCACTCCAACCGGAACAGCCAACTGGTATGCAGCCTACTTCCAGCACGCATGGGTCAGTAGCGGTGTTTCCACCGAGATATGGGTTGTCTATCCAGATGTTCTTCCGTCAAACGCGCAGTTCGGACTTCATGTCAAAGTCTCGACTGATTCGTCGAACGGATACGGAAACGTCTGGGACAACCAAGCTTTCATGGCTGTTGAAACGTCACAAGGTAGCCTGCAAAATGCTCAACCACCCGCGTCGGGAGGCTATTCAACAGTAGGAATCGCATTCAGCTATCCGCCAGGAGGATCACTTTCGTACACCAGCCCGTCAAAAACCATGGACATATATACGCAACCTGGTTTTGGCAATACAAAAGCGTACTGGAACGGCTATCATTTAGTAGCGTGGTTAAATCCTGGACCAGACACTCCGATTAGCAGCATCATTTCGCCCTTCACGGGATATCAGCAGAATCTCAATATGTACAACGGCTACGTGTGGGACAACCACTTCTTTTATGCGTGGGATCAACCCGCTATTAATGATTACGTGGTGCAAGGAACCTTCCTCTATGTGTCATCGCCTACACATACGCCTCCTCTGGACAACAACAAAATGCCCGTCTTTGTGACTGGTTCGATAGCGCACTATCAAAACCAAGGGTCTGGCGCTTGGACTTCCACCGCACTCTGGGTGACATGGGCTTATGACCCCCAATGGATTTTGCAAGAATACGTGTTCAGAAACACCCAATGGACTCCATTGACTTTCTATACCAATACAAACAGTTTTACCACGCTCGGAGGATTGGTCATTAAACTTACAAATCACCAGGATCCGTCAGGCAGGATTTATCGAGTATGGGTAAACGACGTGAAAATTGAAGACCGCGTAATCTCAGTACCATCCGGGTCATCGGTAACATTCAGTTATAACATTCAAAGCCTGATATCTGCAAACGCGCAAGTGAAGCTCAAGATTCTTATCACGACATGGGACACAGGTTGCTACTGGACTGTGACATCTTGGATGTTCGCCGACCCTTCACACTTCTAACCAAAGCTTTCCAAAGTAGCTCATTTCCCCTTTTTTCATCACTAATTAAGCATCAGAGCCAGGAAGGTTTTGGTCGCAAGGTCGTATTCAGCGCACGGCTGTGTTGAGTCTCTGAGGTCTTCGTCAAGATTGCCAAGTCTCTGTTATTTGCTTGTTCCTGATTTGTCGTTGGAGTGAGTTGGGCTAAGGCTTCTTGAGAGAGGATCTTCTGCGGATCCAGTCCCCATGTTTGAAGTATTTCTTTTAAGGCATCGATCTTGTTCATCTTAATCTTCGGTCTAATGCATATTCCAGATGTCATGTACACGCCGCGTAGGTATTCGACCCCTTTCATACTAACGTCGTGGTAGCGGTCTTTCACTGCACGACCCATCATGAAATCAATGCAGTCGGGATCAACTTCAAGCGAAGCCATTTGAGTCCTGAAAAACCTTCTTAAGCTGTGAGTTCTCAATTCATATCTTCTGCGCAAAGGATTCTTTTCCAGCAAACCCGCTCTGACCCAAAGATCATGAACAAATATATGAACCGTACCGACAGCCACTGTGCCGACTTTTATGCAGTGGCGTGTTCGTATTAAAGGTGATTCATCGCGTATTTCCTCTGGCGGAGTCCTCTTGGTACCTTCTTGCGAGCGTTGATGTAGGCTTTAAGGCAGTCTGCTGCTTCCTCATTCAGGAAAGTGTCAAAGCTGCAACGTTTGCCCTTGGTCAGCCCTGACTCGACATGCACGTGAATTGGAATGATACCGCGTTCAAGGTCATTTTTGACGTGTCGATATTGAAGTTTCAATAGTGTACCCACGCGGAGACCGGTGACCGCCAGTATCGTGATTACGACCCTCTCGCGGAGGTCTGCTAGATCCAAGATTTTTTGGAGTTCTTCGCGCGTAGGGGCTCGCTCTTCGTACCAATTCTGGGCGGTCAAACCGTAGGGCAATTTGAGTCCTATGCCGTTGATACGGAAAATGTTCGTGATATTTTTCAGGCGACTCCTTATGCCGCTCGGTGACAATCCCCTTGCCTGGAGATAATCAATGTATTCGTCAAGGGAGCGCGCCATCTTTGCCATCGCTTTTGGATTTGCATCTCGATTCCTGTCTCGACACCTGTTCATGAGTTGATCAGGTTCAGCCTTCATCCATCCGCAGAAACAGCTTAATTCATTAATGTACGCATAGAGAGTGAGCGGACTCCCTGTCTTGTTAAAAAGCAGGTGTCTAGCGATCTCCATCGTGCTGAGGTTTTTTAGAGTAAACGGTATTAGCATGGATCTGGCGTTTAGCGATTCCAAAATATAGTGCAGAAGCTTCTTTTCAGCCATGTTTTGCCGTTGTGGGATTCGTATCCTCACCGGTTTCTTGAACCTGCCGCCTCGAACGCCTTTTTCAAGGATCAAAGTTTTGTATTTCATTTCCACAAACCTCCTTTTTCAGAGTCTTCAGTCCACAGACTTAAAAAAGCATGTTTTCAGCAGCCTTTTCCCGCAGGGTTGAGCGCGCGCTCTACCCAGAATGACAAAGTTTCTCGCCGATTAACTGAAGTTTCTTTTTTTGAAAGATTCAGTAGAATCTCCATTCTGTCGCTAGGTGTGCCCGTTCAATCTAGCCCAGAATATTGAAACTTTATTTGAAGTAAAAACTAGCTACTACCAGTTTTTCCCATGGACAAAGTTTCTTGTGTGCTTAATCCTTCTTTTTGCATCATTTATACGTTGCCCTGAATGTGTACGAGGGTTTGTCTGCTCATTGTTCTTCTCAATCGCTTCTGAAGCACGCGTGACATGTTCGCTGTGAGGGTTCGAATCTTATCGTCTGCATCTTTCTTGGTAGAAATGGTATCTATTTGCACTGACTCTTCTGAAAGAAGAAAATATCGCCATTCCGAATAGAATCTCTCAATTTGATCAACAGATTAAATTGCTCGTGAAGCCTAGTTTCTTCCGTTTCTTTTTCTGCTGTTTCTATATCTTTTCTCATTGGGAATCCTTCCATTCCTATATCCACAGGGTATTCTTTCGTTGGGAATTTTGCTATTTTCTGAACACAAATATTGAAGACTCTGATTTCCGATAATAAACGCATGGCTAGATCGAGCACTTGGTTGTCATAGACTGACTTTATCCAACCCTCAATTTCGCCTGATTTCGACAATAGTCTCAATCCAATGAAACCAGACGGAGATGAACTAAACTGAAAATGCCTAATTTGATTTATCTTGGCACTTGTAATGAATAATTCTCTGCTAACGTCGTTGAAAAACAGTCGAAAGTCGCGGGAAGGGAAAAACGGCTTATCCCTGCTCAGTGATGCAACCAAACCCAGTTTGATTCTTTTAGGTATCGACTTGCCATAATACTCATTTTCAAACACTGAGTTGTTCTGATACAATTTCATGAAATGAGAAGGCAGAAACAAAGTGCTTTCCAATTCTACACATTTCCTGAAAAGCTTTCCCAAGCCTTTTTCAGTTTTCTGCATACCTATTTCCTCGAAATTTTCAAGGGGGAATGTTATGCTGAAATCAAAGTTCTTTGGCAATTTGATTCTTGTCAAACTGGAGGCCTTTCCGAAAATCTGTTTTAGGGTAGAAAACCCGGCTATGTTCTTCGTCTTGTATTCGCCTTTCAACACAAAATCGTCTAACCTGAATTTCTCAATCTTTGGTATGACCGAAAAAACGCCTGAGCCACCTGAGGGTCGACCCCAATCTTGCAGTTCATCGGCTAAGATGAGGACAGACAATATTTTCTCTCTTGATGCACTGATTTTCTTTATGCTGCGGCAACTGTGAAAAGCAATGGCTCTGATTACCTTCTCATATTTCTTAATGAGATACTCATCTTGTTTTAGATAAGATGTAAACTCTAATGCACTTAATATGCCATGGTCAAATTCCTTAGTTTTGTATTGCTGCAGGATTTCTTTCGGCAAAGATGAGAATGTTTCCTCATCAAATCGTAGTTTCCTTTCCGTAGTCAATAATGCTTCCGAAGCTATGTTGTAACAGTCTTTTATCGCATCTATAGAGAATCGGACGCTCTGGTCTATTTCAGCTAAAGGATATGCGACATCATGGAAAAGGGAAGCCATGACCAACTTGTCCAGATCTTGTGAAGACAAATTGAAAGGGGATTTTTGGCCAATAGCTCTGCCCAATAATGCAACACGTATCGTATGATTTAGATGATCACGGTAAAATTTCCTTGCTAACCCTCGAGTTGATATCGTTATTTGCTCCAGACTGGTTAACGCATTGCCTAGTCGTTTTGACCTCATTCTTCCTTTCGAACTGCAGTCTTCACCTAGAATCTTGAGTATCAAATCACTCATCAAGGAGGCTGCTTTCGTTTTCTGCATCTCATAATCAGTTATTTCATTCCAATCTTCTATTTCAGAGCAGATGTCCTCGGGCCATTTCCCTAGCTCGATTATCTTTTTGTCAAAAAGCAAACTGACTACGAACGGGTTTTGCTTCGATATGTCTGTCATTGAGTAATACTGTAAATTCACTAGCGTTATATATAGTGATTCGAAACCTTATAGTTAAAGGCAGGCTGAAATCCTATGGGACATCGAAGGGAAGTTTTTAGGCCCAGATCTACAAAGGCAATAAAGGATAGAATTCAGCAGGCCCTCAAAGAGGGGAGGTTTGCAGACGCTGTCAACATTGCTGCTTTTAGTTATTCGTCCAGACCCATTGCAGATGATTTCTCCATTTCTGTTTTGGCCACAGCCGAAGCTATCACCCTAGGCCGACAGGTAAATTGGAAAAAGATCACTGAAGATCTAGTTTCTGCAGGTATATCTATCGCTGAACGGAAACTCGATTCGAGAGTCAACAGAAAGCGCCTCTCAATAGTCTTTGAATCCATAGCCCGTTCAGTTGAACGCGCAAGAAAGGAGGAGAGTGCGCGAGATGAGTGAAGATCCCGACATTCTCCTGCTGAAAAGCGTAGCTAAAGAAATCATCGCACATATCTGGAAAACGGAATTCTACAACGATGCTGAAAATTATATTTTATATGAAGATTCTAGGCTGAAAAAGAAACCTAGGTCAGAGGATGAGATAAGATGGATCGATTCCGAATTGAGTAGATTAAAGAACGATCTAGTTGACGAAATAGCTGAAGAGTTCAATGCAAACGGGATAAACTCAATGGAGGATATTACAAAATCCTACGGAAAAGTCAGGGAAATATGTTACAAGAAGTTTGAAGAGCACAGGAGACGATTTTGGGATGTCATTAAACCTGGATTCCCTTCTAAATGAATATCTGGCAGAAACATCCCCTTTAAGACAATTTTTATGGCGAAAAGAAAGGAAAGCAGACGGAATTAGTTATCCTATACCTCTCAAAGAGCAATATGTAGATTTCTTGAGACTTGTTTTGGGGCTTCATATAATAGAAATCAGACATCTTGAATACGTCAAAGAACTAAGAATGGAAACAAGCTATCCGATTAATTTCTTTTCTATAGTTGATGATTGCGAGTCCCTTTTCCATTTGTTGGCAAATACGAAGGTAAAAATCAAGATTATTCCAAGCAGTTCCAGACATAGTTGGAGAAGAATCGATGAAAGTGCTTTCTTTCAAGAAATCGTTCCATTTTCAGGTGGACTAGACAGTCTATGTGGCGCTCTCAGTTCATCAAAACATTCAAGAATTATCCTGTCTCATTGCAAGACTAACCCGGTTATCTTTGGCAAGGTTTTGAAACTTTCAAAGATGAATTCTTTCAAAAGGTCCGTTTTATATTATATGGATGCTACGTCTAAAACGCCGATAGCTGGAGTATCCGATACGAGGGGATTACTTTTCCTCTCATTCGCTTATGCGATTGCTGCTTCTTTGGACCTAAGATCCGTGGCATTTTGCGAAAATGGCTCGCAGATGCTTGACGTGATGCTAGGTTCATTAGTCTATCCGAATAAACCCGCCACGAAGAATACAAATCCAGTTTATATTGACAAAATTGAGAGCATTTTCAACAACTTCTATGATAAGACCTTCAAAATCGAACGCCCTTTCAAGGACATGACAAAGGCTGAAATGCTTCTTCCATTAAAAAACGAAATAAGATTCGAAGATACTCACTCATGTTTCAGCTCGAGGGGCAGGGCTGCAATGTGCGGGGAATGCTACAACTGCTTCGTTAGAAGGCTATCATTACTGGCAATAAACGTCGCGGAGAAGAATAATTCGTATGAAGCAAATCCTTTCACGACTACGCATGAGATACATCATGAGGGAAGCGCTCCGTCAACGAACATCCTATTTCATTTCTTAAGGTTCTATAACCAGATACTAATGAGGAATTCCTCTGCGATGAATGAGATAGAAGTAAGCTCAAGAGGCTATTTCAGAGATCCCTTGTATTTGGCTACTCGATTTGCCCAAGATGTATTTCTAGGCGTCACTGGACTATTAGGCGCGATTGGTGAAAACCAGTTGAACGCACTAGGAAAAAAAGCAAGAGAGTTGCTTGACCAGCTTGACAAGAAAACCTTGAAAGAAAGAAAAGAGGAATTGACCTGATTGGCGACTAGGGTGATAATACGCCAAACGAACGTAGCGCACTACCACTCAGAACGTCCTTTCAGGAGTTTTCGAGCAAAGTTTTCCTCTCTCTCCTTCTTCCCTTATCGGCATGTCCATAGAAGATCAGCTGATTACGAGAAAGCATTGACGTTGCTCGGCTGGAGGCCTATAACACCACTCAGGGCGGGTCTTCAGAAGACGATTCATTACGTGTCATAGCCCGCGCGCACAAAAATGTACAGGCGATTGGAAAGATATTTTGCTAGCTAGCGCGCGCTAAGCGAAGTTGGGCAAAAGAAGACGGAAAGAATTAGCAAAAACTTCCACCTGAAAATCAAGCTTTTTTGGCAGGTTTCGCCCAGTTAGGTTTATTCGCAACGAACAGACTGGTCTAAATCATGATAACAATAGTCGGCGCAGGAAAAGTGGGAAGTTCTGCAGCCTTCAGTATTTTGGGGCGTAGAATGGGCGACGTACTCCTAGTAGACGTTTCAGAAAATGTCGCTCTGGGTGAGGCTCTGGACATGATGCAGGCTGCACCGGCGATCGAGTTTGACGGAAGAATCGAGGGCACGAGTGACTACCGGAAAATGCAGGGTTCAGATCTGGTGATAGTGACGGCAGGTTTTCCTAGACAGCCCGGGATGAGTCGGATCGACTTGATTAACAAGAATGCAGCGATCACAAAATCGATCGTCAGAGAAGTCGTCAAGTACGCTCCTGAATGCAATTTGATGATGGTAACCAACCCGGTAGACGTAATGACCTATGTTGCCTACAAAGAATCAGGATTTGAAAGAAACCGCGTCTTCGGCATGGGCAACATCCTTGATACCCTACGGTTCAGATCATACATTGCACTGGAATTAGGCGTTTCAAGAGAAGATATTCGCGCGCTCGTAATTGGAGAACACGGAGACTCAATGGTTCCACTAGTGAATTTTGCATCCGTGTCAGGCATACCCATAACAGCGTTACTAGAGAAGGAACAGATTGAAAAGATTGTGAACCTGACCAAGAATTCTGGGGCTGACGTCATAAAACTCAAAGGGTCAACTATCTACGCTCCAGCCGTCGTCATATCGATCATGGCCGACGCTGTTTTGAGAGGCCGAAACAGGGTAACGAGCGTTTCCACATATTTGAACGGTGAGTACGGTCTCTCGGAACTGTCGATCGGCGTTCCATGCGTTCTTGGACGAAACGGTGTTGAGAAGATTCTGAAACTGAAGTTGGATGTCGATGCACAGGCTGAGTTCGAGAAATCCGCTCACATGATAAGAAACGGAATAGCAAAGATGAACCAATATGCCTGAGAATCATTGTCTTTTGTGGCGCTGGGAGTGGGATTTGAACCCACGCGGCCCCGAAAGGCCACAAGCTGTTAGGCGACTTTGAGTCGTCTCCAGGCTTGCTCCATACCTGGCTAGGAGACCCCAGCACTTGGAAGAGTAGTTGCCAGAGAGCTTCGCCTTGCTTGCATTGTTGGTCATAACCTTTGCTGCAAATTTAAAGGTTTGTCGATCTGCAACTGGATAAGACAGCCCAGAAAGACGCATGTTCAGACTTGACTACATCGGGAGGGTCTTTTACTCTTCATATCTGCCTTCTGTGTGATTATAGGCTCTTTTTCGTACCTGTGGTTTTCCAGACCTGACAAGTATTAGAATGATAAGGCTCATTCCAATTGCAAGGGTGACCGCGATCGAAGCGATTGCCCAGAGTGGCATCCCAAAGGAATCTTGTGCCGGAACTGGCTGAGAGTTGCCAGACGAGTTGTCAGATGTGGATCTCCAAAAACTCCATCCGAGGGAGAGCCAGGTCATGTCGAGCGGCCCGACAAGATCCTTGATCGTCGTTAGGTTGCGGAGTCTGTCCTCGACTCTCGAAACATTGAATCTTCTGGTGCCTTGATTACTGAAAGAGTAGGACTTTTCCCAACGATCATTTTGGGCAGACCAGTCCATCGCTTCATCAGACATGACTAATCGCCAGCTTCGAGTGCCAGCGTCGTATTCATAGACGTTCAGGAACAGCGTACCGTTAGCTCCTTTGAGCAGTGCATTGTCGTATTCGTAGATGCCTATTAACCAGATTTTCTCGGTTGTGCCGACAGCGGTCTGTTCTTTGGATCTTCCTCCTCCGATTATCTTTATTCTGTCCCATACGCAGGAGACAGTGTTGCTGTTGAATGCGGTTAAACCATACTTGTTGTCCATGATGTATGATGTGGTGAAGTAGTATTTGTCCACGTTGTTCTTGACTAAGGTGTCGTTAAGATAGGCCGCTCCATTGAAAGGTGAGTCGTCAAACTCGTACGTACTACTGTTCGTCAACATGACCGCTTGTGAATTGATGTCTATCCTGTCATCAAGAAATGCTAGCACTATTTTGACTCGGTCCCAGATGGTTGTCCGATTTAAGGCTTTTTGCGTAAATGACCTGACAAGGTAGACTTGCCCCTCTTTTGTGTAGGTGAAATTGACGTCTTCCACATAGTAGGTTCTCTGTGCGGGCAAAGTAGAATTGTCATCAAAGTTTGCCCATCCGGTAGCGTTTACTTCACGCCATTTCCCTCCCACTTTTATCTCCCCAGAAACAGCGTCTGTGCTGTTGTGAGCCCAAATTGCGTGGAAACCATAGTGTTGCGTCTCGTTGACGTTACAGCGTTCTGGAGCTTCAAGAGAAGCATATGATTCATCAATCACAATGTGTCTCACCGTGACCCTGATCACTAGAACATAGCGAGGGACGGATCCGTTTGTAGTCACCGCAAACTCTGCTGCGTAGAGGTTCGGGTCCAAGCCAGCTGTGTCCAAAGTGACATTCATTACTGTGGAATTACCCGGAGCTATTGTGCCGTTGAGGGGACTGATCTTCACCCAGCTGCCATCCTTGACTAGATCTATTCTCCATGACATTGGCTCCTGACCTGTGTTGTTGAACCTTAGGTTTAAGTCCTGCCGCTTTTCACCACGATACATGACGCCGACATCGACGTTACACGGTTCCTGGTAGACAACGTTTCTGTAGCTGACAATCAACTCGGGAAGTGTGTTAATCTGTGTACTGTTCCTCGTGGGCGGGGTGCTTCTCCCTGCTTTGTCAACAGCTGAAACGTTAAAATCCAGTCTGCCGTCTTCCACCTGTTGAGGAATAACTGCGGAGTAAGTTTCGTTACCAATGAATGTCATCACTGCTGTCCAAAGAGTGTCATGGAATAAATAGGTCAAGTAGACCTTGTCCACACCACTAGCGTTTACACTTCGGTCGTTTACTCTCGCCGTTACATTGACCACTTCTTTGACGTCAGGTCTTATCGGACTCCAACTCACATTCAGGATGTTCGGAGCTTTTCTGTCATCCACACGGTAGGATCCTTCTGGCGGGTAATTGATCGAGCTTATCCAAACCTCAGCTGAATCAGCGTGAACAGTGACATTGTATCTTACCTGTGTGCCATATTTGAGGGGCGGAATTGTTCCGGTCAAGTTGTTGCCGACAATTCTCATGCTAATGTTCATACTGGTCGAGTCATACTGTACCTTAAGGAGCCCTCGTTCAATGTCAACAAACTTCAATAAAGTTGCCGTGACGTTCACGGCATCGTCGTAATCAGGGTCCGGCCGGCGCGGGCTAACATTTTGAATGAGAAATAGCGGATACCTATCTTGACCTACTGGAGACAAATCATATGGCTCATCGCAAATGCCATCTTCGTCGGGCAAACAGCAATCGGAATGTTGATCTTGGTTTTCGCCTGAGTAGACATCCACGCCGAGGAAGTCGCTCCAATAGTTTCCTCCACCGGTTTCGTTGTCGGGAGCATATGGATAGCCATCGTCCCACTCGTTGGTATCGTCTAGGTTGTAGGCTTGAATAGTGTTGTTGATGAATCTGTTTTGATAGATACTGTTGTTCTTCGCATTCGTATCACATTTGAGTCCCACTCCATTTTTCTTCAGAGTGTTATTTCTTACCAGATTCTTCATACCTTCATGTATTAACATACCACAACCAAAACTTGATCCAATAATGTTATCTTCTGCAGTCGAATTGGAGCCCGAGAGACTAATGCCGTTCTCGTCGTTTGTTTCAATGACATTTCCTGTCAACGTGCAGTTCGAACCATCTATTAGAATACCACACTTAAGGTTGGATCTCACTGTAGTGCCGCTCACCGTGTTGTTTGGACCAGCCAGATAGATACCATTTCCCATTCCATTGGTTACGTTACAGTTGTCAATGATGTTGTATGAGCTTTCAACGTGAATCCCTGCCCCAAATCTAGTTGATCGAATAGTTAATGTGGATATCTTCACGTAGTTAGCGCGGACGAGAATTCCATCTGCCGTGCTCCAGGGCGCAGCGAAACCCCCGTCGACTATTGTTGTTCCCAACTCTTCTCCACAAAGCCATATGTCACTTTTATCTGACGGTATCAATATGCTTTCGAAATAGGTTCGCTGTTTTGCAATGACGACAAGGTCACCTTCATGGGCTGCATCTATTCCTTCTTGAATAGTGGGATAGTCTCCAGGGACTTCAATGCCTAGCAACCCCAAGATCTCGTCGATATATGCTACCGGCAAATTCTTCGCATCTTCTCCCGAAGTTTCATTGAATGCTATTCTGTGGGTCTGGGTGCAAGTGCCGATGAAATCGAGGTCTGTCGAACCTGTCTCAAGATGGTCATCAATGAAGATTCTGTAGTGGTTGCTTCGAATCTTCAATAGCAAATCTATCTTGTACCATCGGTCTGGAACATACGAACTTCTTAAGACAGAGAAAGAACTTGGTTCTGTTCGATACCCGATCTTGCCGTCCTCGAAGACTATGCAAGCACCGTTGAAGTTGCCGTCATCGATATAGACTTCGATGGTTTTCTTGACGCCAATGGTGTTGGTTGGTTTTATTGCAAACGAAATTGCTATTGTGTCGATCTGTTGAGGGAAAAACCGATAGCACAACGGGTTGCTATCAGTGTGACTATCTGTTATCATGGCACACCTGCCTGCTGGTCGTGAACCATACCAAGTAGTATTGACAACCGTGATGTTTCCGTATTGCGGATACTGCATGGTCCAATTTATTGGAACAGGTCCAATCGTTTCATTGTCAAAAGTCTGATTAAGAAACACTCGGCTCGGTGCAGCAGGTGCGTCCGCCAATCTGAACGCAGCATCGACATTCGAAACAGCGTTTGTCGAGAACGTTATGCCGTGGGCTACTTCAGTCGACACAACAAACATAGCTACAACGAAAAATATCAGCACTGCTCGTAGGACTGATTTCACGCCGAGTTTTCCTCTTTCTGCAACTTCATTCGGTTGATAGCGAAGTTAAGACTTGCGAAACCCTTTTCTAGAAGAAAGTTCTATTTCCGAAAAGCACTCAGTAGGAGTGTTGTGTGCACAACAGTCGTGGTCTTCTTGGGGATGAAAGCCTAGGCTATAAGTCCTCTAAGCGGAAAACGGAAAAACTCTTTACTTGCGTGAAATCAGCACTCGATAGCCGCTTTCTCGCGCCCATACCTCAAGGTTTCCGAAAGTTTCCGCAAAAAAAGCGCATAAGCGTTTTCCAGCCACCTTGGACCTAACAACCATCTGGAACATGCCTTTCTTTGTCATGTGTTGGGGTGCTTCGTAAATCATAGCCTTAACGGTCTCCATCCCAGCGCTTACAGGCGGATTAGAAAGAACGCAATCGAAAACCAAATCCTCGACGGGTTCGTACAAGTTGCCTCTTCTGACCTCGATGTTGCTGACGCAGTTCCTCTCGATATTCTGTCTCGCCAACCATGCTGCTCGATGGTTCACATCTACCATGACAACCTGCAGTTCGGGTTTGAACGTTGCTGCTGCAATACCGACGGGACCGTAGCCGCAGCCAATATCCAGTACGCAGCCCTTGTCGGGGAGCGCCATGCACTCAACAAGTAGTCTTGTGCCTAAGTCAATTCGGTTTTTTGAGAATATTCCAGAGGAGGTGAGAAATTCGAAGGGGTGTCCTCTGAAATAAGTTCGAATCAAGCCTAACCTTGCCTTTGACTTCGGGTTTGCCGAAAAATAATGCTCTGCTTCTTTAGCCTTTTTGCTCATTGTTCTTGCTGCCGCCTTTCCAACGTCTCGGATAGGTTCCTCTGGTCATCAGTACTCTTTCGGTTTTGGCGACAACTCCGTGTTCCATTTCCATTATCTGCTGAGTACTGAACAACGCTCTGCCTAGAGCTATGGCTTCTTTCTTCAGGGTCAAAACCGCAACCATCTGATCTGTTCTGACATCATTATCGAGTGAAATTACCCCTGGCGCAGTCAAACTCGCGCCGTGGCACAAAGCGTCAACCGCTGAGTCCCGCACGTAAATCTTAGGAACTAGATCCAAGGCGTGTTCCATCGGCTGAACAAACTTTTCGAGGATTTTCTTGTCTTTTTTCTCTTCATATTCCGCTTGCCAATAGGCAACGTCATGTAGTGTCACGCTCTGGTCCTCAACGAACGGGCCCGCTCTTGTTCTCCTCAGTTCTTGCATGTGCGCTCCACAGCCCAAGACCTCGCCGACATCAAAGCACAGTTTACGGATGTACGTTCCAGCCTCGCACCCGACTCGAAAGAGCACTTTTCGTTCTTGTGCTTCCAGGAAGTCCAGATAGTAGATGCGTCTCGTGCGGATCTGTCTTTTGACTGACGCTCGCAAAGGAGGACGCTGATAGATTGCATCCTCAAACTGAGCTAGAACATTCTTGATTTGTTCTACTCTCACGTCTCCGTGAAGTTTCATGACGCAAACGTATTCTTTGCCACTGTGGAGAAGGGCTTGAACTACTTTTGTGCCGTCACCTAAGGTAATCGGCAAAACACCGGTCACTTTGGGATTTCTCTGGCTTAAGCAGTCGCCTCTAGAGTCCCGCCATGACCAACTTTGTCCTGCTTAAGTATGCGTTTGACCCACGCAGCAACTTCGTGACTACTTGGGCCAGCCTGTTTGTCCAGGTTTATGACACCGTAGTTCAAGAGTTCGTCAGCCGATCTTACTTCAGGTTCGCGTCCCAAGTTCCGGTCAGTCTGTCCGTCAGCCTTCATGAGCAGTTCGCGTTTGACTTCCCAAGGGGCAACAGTCCTAGGCATTTCTGAAATATCACTCCTTACTGTGTAGAAAGTGTTGGGAGTATATGAGTTTAGATGTGGAGGACTTCCTTGTTCAGTTTTCCAGCTATAACTAGCAGTGTTCGTTCAAAAGAGATGAAAGTAGCAAAAGGAATGTCCGAATGAAAACCCGTTGCAAGGGCTTTGTGAAAATCGGAGCTTTTCCACTCGTATGCGGTTGACTTCAAAATTGAGCGTCGGACAGCCAAGTCTGGGCGAAGGTCTTCTACATGTCAGTTCAAGCTTCGTGCAATGCAGGCTTGACTTCTTTCTTCATCATCTCAAGCTTGTCTGAGGCTTTGAGCGCATCTGCAACCTCTTCGTCAGATGCTCCGCGTTTGATGTCTATCTTGTCTTGCAGGGGTTCAATGTGATTAGCGTTTACTCTTCGTCTCTTGACAGCCGTGAGTTTCTTGGGTCCGGTTATCAAGACGAAGCTCTTGTCCATGAGGTCCACTATCACGCATTTTCTTCCAGCCTCACGACCCAAAACCTTGACACATATTCTGCCTACTTCAATTGCTGGCATCGAGACTTCCCTTCTGAAATGGTATAGAGAAGAGCCTACCGTCCTTATAAGCTCATTCTAAGTCAAGAATCTCTCTATGACATTGTAGAGGATGCTGGTTCCAAACACAAGGTTGTTTATGGAGATTTTTTCATCGATTCCGTGGATCCCCTTCTTTATTTCGCTGTAGGGCACGTCTGCTTGCATGGGTTGAAAGCCGTAACACACGATGCCTTTCTTCCTGAAGAAGCGTGAATCTGTCCCACCTGTCAACATTTCAGGAGCAACATGACAATTGGGATCAAAATCCTTCAGAACGTTTACGATCTGCTCGTACAGTGCTGTGTGTAAGGGGGATTCGGACGGATCATTTTCTTCAATCACTTCAAACCTCAGCTTATCACCATCGATGTCTCTCAGTAGATTCTTTATTGTTTCCAGCGCCTCTTTCGGAGTCTGCCCGGGCAGAACCCTGCAGTCAAAAACCGCGTCACATTCTGACGGTATGATGTTCTCCTTGACTCCACCGTGAATAATCGTTGGGGTAACCGTCATCCGTAGTTTTGCTCGCATTTCTTCTGCGAGGAACCTGTCTTTCTTTCCGAGTATGTTCAGTATTCTATCAGTAGAATCGGGGTTTCTTAGCAGACTAGTTAACGCTTTGCGTCTAGCCTTGTCTCCAGCTGCAACCGCTGCTAAGTACTCTTTCACAGTAGGCGTCAAAACGATTTTCGGACGATACGCCGCAAGCTTGCTGACAACTCTATTCATGCGCAGAATTGCATTATCCGCTGCTCCTGGTATCGATCCGTGTCCAGGCGTGCCTCTTGCTTTGATCTTCAACCACAAGATTCCTTTCTCTGCCGTCTGGATTGTGTACATTGATTTGCCGTCGATTGGCACTGCCAGTCCTCCGCCTTCGTTTATGACGTAGTCTGCGCATATTTTTTCAGGATGGTTGCGGGCTAACCAGCCGGCTCCCTCTTCCCCTCCCTTTTCTTCGTCAGCTGTTGCGGCCAAGATTATGTCGCCTTTGAGTTTGACTTTTCGTCTCTTGAGACGTTTCATGATCGTCACTTCAATGGCTGTCATTGATTTCATGTCTACGGCCCCTCGTCCCCACACGAACCCGTCTTTTGTCACTCCGCCGAAAGGATTAACGCTCCACTCTTTCGGATTCGCAGCTACGACATCCAAGTGAGACAGCAAGAGAATGCTCGGTTTTTCTCCAGTTCCCTTCAGGCGCGTTACGACGGAGCCTCTTTTAGGCTTAGATTCATATGTCTCGCAAGTGAAACCGTCTTTTTCAAGGTTTGTTGCCAGAAACTCAGTAGCCTCCGTTTCGTTCCCAGGAGGGTTAGTCGTGTCGATACGAATGAGCTCACTAAGGAGACCTGCGACTTCTTCTCTTGTTTCTTTCAACAGTTTGAACGGACACATTGATATTCTCGTCCTTTTCAAATCATTTTAGCTTGCTGACTTGATAGTCTAAGTATAGAACGCGATAGTGGGCTTAAGCTTTAATATCTAAATTCTAATGGTTATTCAGAAACAGGCTTCATTTCGAAGGCCGCTGGAGAACAAGAGAAGGCAGACTAGATGGTCAGTCAGCAGGATCAGATGTTACCACGATTGCAGGAAAGTCCAGGCAAGGTCGTCGGCCTAATTTCTGACACTCACGTGCCTGTGCGTGCAAAGGAGATTCCCAAAGGGGTTTTCAAGGTTTTCGAAAATGTCGACTACATCGTGCACGCAGGTGACCTGGTCTCATTGTCCGTTGTTGACGAACTGGAACAGCTTGCACCCGTCCTGGTAGTTTATGGAAACATGGATGGACCTGAAGTGCGTGGAAAGCTGCCGAAAATGAGCTCTTTCAAGATTTTTGAATGGAAGATCGGCGTGACACACTATCCGGGAACTCGTTTTGGAGGTGGAAGACTGCGTGAAATCGCCAAGACCAACGGCTTTGACGTTCTCGTTTACGGACACACTCATAGCTCGAACATGAAGTGGGAGGGAGATATTCTATTCATAAACCCAGGGAGCCCTACGAATCCAAATCCTCCGTTCATTGTCAAACCCAGCGTCGGCTTGCTCAGAGTAACGAAAGAGAGAATCGTGCCTGAAATAGTTCAGATCTGAATGAGCAGCAAATTTACGATTCGCATCTCGCAAATTCGCCATCTCGAAGCTGCGCTAGAACAAGCTATCATATTGAGACTGATACTAACCATGATTAGAGTACGGTTTAGGCATGAGAAAAGCATCTTTTCCCTTACCTTCTTCAAGCTTCCCCTTTTAGCAGATACTGAAAAAATTTCCGTAGAGACCGGGCCTGAAGGATTTACATTCGCTGCGCGCATCAGAAAAGACTTATGAACAACCTGCTTATTTATGGAACGATAGATGTACGTATGAGCAGGTTACTAAAGATTCAGACTTGTCTTGTCGTTATCATGATCGCGATCGTGGTCTCTGGTTTTGGGCAGACTTTAGTTCGCATCGTACATGGTAGCGGTGCAATTACAGCGATATAATGGCAAGGAAGCGGCACAATACTCAGCGGTGGCAGTGACACTTTGATGATAACAGCCAAGAATCCAGAAACCTACGGTCTAGATTTGTACGTCAAGTTCAGCTGGACTCCAAACAACGCGCGTCTATCTGTCGATAACGCAGTGCATCATTTCGGGCCAAATGAGCTATACGAGTTCAATGTCGCTGTTTCTAATCTTGGGCCACCGTATCGAACAACAGGAACATTGAGCGTCACTTTTACCGACTGGGTTGGGCTATTAACTGTAGGATCTGCTGAAATACCCTTCATACTTTCCACAGGAACCCAACCGACAACTTTGTCCGTTCAAGTAACCACAAATGACGGAAAACCCTTGAACAAACTCGTTACTGCAAAGTGGAATTCTGGCACTAGTAGTGATAGTAAATGGAGCGGTACGAGTGGAACAGCCGTTTTTGAACTCGGGAGTGGATATGCATACGAAGGATACGTTGAAGTTACAGTACAACAGGAGACTCGGAATTTTCAAGTAACGGAAGGGGACAATACAGGAACGATAGTACTATACGACCAACCATCTGACGGAGGCTCATCCCTGCCCCCTTATCTGATCTATGCGCTTTTTGTCATCATAGGAATAGCAGCTGCAGTGACAGGCGGATTAGTGCTGATGAAAAAGCGTAAGAGTAAAACCTCCACGAAACCAGATGATATGCCACCTCCACCACCTCCTTTCGTCCCATAAAATCTGGTCCTTACGAGTTCTCATGCTTCTGCTCAGGATACAGGCTTTTCACATTTCTAACGCGCGCAGGCATTTAAGAAAACATATATCCGTAATGAATCATGTAAGACATGGAGTTTACAAGAATGTCTGAAGTCAAAACAATCTCGGGAATATCAAGAGGCGTATTCATCGCTGGAATCATTATTGCGATCTTGGCCTCAAGTGCAATCTCGATTTTCGCTGCCAATCAGCTAAATATTCAGGGTTTGAAGGGTGCGAAAGGAGATACAGGTGCAACCGGACCACAGGGACCACAAGGATCTACTGGCCCTCAGGGAGCCACAGGACCCCAAGGAGCAACAGGAGCTCAGGGAGCAACAGGGGCCCAAGGGCCACAAGGACTTAAGGGCGATAAGGGCGACCCAGGAACGCCCGCCACGTTTGCCCAATGGAATGTAAACTGGCACATCTTCACTGGCGACTTGCTACCAGGCCCAAGCGTCGGGACCTCCACATTCTCCTCAACATTCGATTACAACTGGGGAACTGGAACGGTTTTCGGCATCTATGACGACTACATAGGATTCACCGCCACAATGCAGGTCAAAATGCAAAGAAATGGACCAGTAACTTTCACCGTAGGCAGCGACGATGGACATATATTCTACGTTGATGGCGTCATCAAAACCTCAGACTGGAATGCCCACTCTTATCGAACACAAACCATCATGCTGTACCTAAGCCAAGGAATGCATACGCTGACACTAGAATATAGAGAAGGCGTCGGAGTAGCCAGAGTTGCATTTGAATGTGACTCTGACATACTAGTATGGACATCCTAACAGAGCTAGCGTATGTCCAAACCTCCTTTTTTTGCTCGTATTAGAGCAAGTTAGAATGTAGATAGGTAGAAGAGGCCGCGCTCCATCAATTTCCCATGTGTTGACCATAGGCCGTGACCTGGTATCTAGTACATAGTACCCATAACTGTAATTACTTTCAAAGCAGAAAGAGACAGAAACGAGACTTTTATGAGACACTTAAGCGATATGTTTGTGACGATAAGAGATGGGTGGAAAAAGAGCTTCAAAGCAAGAGCTGACTCAACTAGAAACCTTGTCCAAGGAAGGTCTAACCTGCAGAGAGATAGCTCAAAAACTTGGTAGATCTCCGGCGGCCATTAGAAACCTGCGCTACAAGAAACATCTCGTTGCCAGGGTAGAAGATGAAACCAAAGTTCTTTTTCAACAAAGAGACGAATTAAACAAGATATTGACGAAGCTTCAGGGAGAGAAAAGGGTTCTAGACTTCAAGCTAGACTATCTTAAGACCGAGAAAGAAAGACTTGAAGCAGCCATTAGAACAGACAAAGGCCTTCTGCAAGAAACTCTAACTCAAGGATTGATGAACCTGAAACAGCAGAGGCCAGACTTGTTCACTCTGTCGGGTCCAGAGCAAATAGCCATGCTGTTAAAAGCTTTCTTGAAATGAGTTCTCACTTGGTTATGAGATTAGCGCGCGCTCTGGCTAATGCGCGTGCTTCTTCTAGTCTCCTCACTTTCTCAACGTTGCTCCTTCCATGTTTCCATTTTCCTCGACTTTTCATTCTTTTCAAAAATCTTTTTCTTTTCGCCTGCTTTTTCCCCAAATAAATCTTCCTTCCCAGAATCAAATAGTAACAACAAACAAGAATTATAACCTTCACCTAAATGCGAAGTGAATGCTGCGTCTAAGACCGGAATCTAGCGCGCGCGTAATATGTCCAGTTGTGCTTGCTGACAACCTTTAAATCTCATTATTCGATTCTATGGTGATATGCAGAAAATCGAACGTTGCATGTTCGGATTAGTTAGATATTCAGTAAGCGCGCGCGGGGCTTCATCCAACTTTTCAGCAGCTCTACCGGATCTCCGCTTTCTCTTCTGACGCCTCAAAATTCAGCCTCCCCCTCTTGTTCCTTCTGAAAGGCTTGAACGCAATCTTCACAGATCGCTATAACCTGGGCCTTAGTCGTGACTGCTTCCCATACAGTAGGCTTGACGTAACCACATATTCCACATGTGTTTTCTGTTAATGGCTCTTCCTTCCAATAGACAGAAGTCAAGTCGCCAAGAGAAACAGATACAGTGGTTACCAAGTTTGAGCCCTGTTCACCTACGGTCTTTTTCTCTTTAGAATTTTTAAATATATTAGATGTAGAAGAAGGTTCTTCTTCACTCGTTACCGAGTTACTAAGTTTACCGAGTTGCGGGAGTGTGTGAGGCCCTTTTTCAACATTGTCTAGAGTGGTTTTCTCTTCACACAGTCATCGATCGACGATTTCAAATGCCATCGAATAGTCACCAAACAGGCGACTACCAAGGCTACTGAACCCATGGACGCGTGTGCCAGAACGATAAGAGAACGTTCAGGGAACTGCTTGGTTCCAGTAACAACTAGGCTTAGCAGAGAAGGGCCCATTACAGTCAAGAAGGAGATCAAGTTCAAAATAGCGCCCAGTAACATTGTCCTCCCGTGAAGGAGGAGTTTGCGAAACTTCTTTAAAACGAGACCTGAGAGAACGACTGCTAGGATGACGATTTGGAAGAAAAGGTTGATTTGCGCTATTTGAGTGTAACTCACGTTTTTGTCCCCTGTCCAGTCTCCCTGCCATACTGTAAGCCTTTCATTTTAACTCACCTCTCCCTTTCCTTGTGATGTTGTTTCTTAGTGAGTCTTAATAGGAAAGAGCGCAAAGTGGTGGGATTGCGGTCGTTCAAAATGGAAGTCCAAAGTGTAGAACGTTGCAAAAACCCCTGGAACGGTGAGTGTAAGAATAATGATATCGAATTATACATCTACTTTCAGGGAGAAAGGCTTCCAATCTGTAGGCAATGTTGGACCAAGATGGCGGATCGAGACGTGGAGTGGTGAGATATGGAAGGTTTCGGTTTAAACACGGCAAAATCTTTTATCAATAGAAATGTCAATCTGCACCTCAAAGATGGTTCAGTCATAGTCAACGTGCGAGTGTCAGAGATAATGAAAGACGAGCTTAGGCGGGAGAGAATCCTCGCTTGCGTTCCCTATGGCAACAGGACCACGTTGATGGTGCCACTGAAGAGCGTCGCATGGGCTGAGCTTCTGAACCTCAGCTTCATATTGACCAGTGGCTAGAACTCAAACTTGCGAAACATAGATTAGAAAAGCAGCGCTTCAGACTAGGCCATGCGTTGTTCTCATTGCGGTATCTGTTGCAGAGAAACTGAGATGCTTCTTTCCGACGAAGATGTACGACTCCTTGAGAAGGCAGGATACGACAAGTTTAGGTTTACACGCTGCGACAAACGTGGCTACGTGTTGTTGCGAAATCGCAGAAGATACTGCTTTTTCTATGATGTGGCGCAACGTCGGTGCAAGGCTTATTCAGTCAGGCCTCTTGGATGTCGTTTATACCCGGTAATTTGCACCGATGAAAACGCCGTTATTGTCGATCATTTGTGCCCAATGAGGGGAACCGTTGCAAAGGAAGAACTGCACACGAATGGTAAGAAAGTTCTTGAGCTCGTCCAAAGGATAGATCTGGAAGCTAAAGAACGAGCGCAGACGATGGAGTGATGGTTCTTTTGACATAAACCGTGCAAAAGATCTTATATAAACCGCGAGAAATTACCTGTTTGGTGAAAAAATGCCTTGTACAGTCGTAGTCGGTGGTTTCTGGGGAGACGAAGGAAAAGGCAAAATCATCTCTTACCTGGCCCTCAATGACAAAATCGACTTCTGCGTCAGGACAGGCTCTGTCAATGCGGCGCATACTATTTGGCATCAAGGGAAACGGTACGCATTGCACATGGTCCCAGGCGGTTTCGTCAATCGGAAATGTCGATTGCTAATAGCAGCAGGCGCTAACGTTCATGTCGGGCAGTTTCTGAAGGAAGTTGAAGAAACGAAAGTGAAGGATCGTATCGGCGTCGATAGTCAAGCCTCGATAATTGAAGAGAAACACTCGACTCAGGACAAAGCGAGTGCACATTTGAAGGGCATAGGTACGACGGGCTGGGGAGTAGGGCCTGCGATCGAGGAAAGAGTTCGGCGAACAGCAAAACTGGCGAAGGACGTTCCTGAACTGAAGCCATATCTGGCAGATGTTTCAGCAGAAGTTAATGAAGCAATCAGAAAGAATAGAATGGTGTTGCTGGAAGGAACGCAGGGAATCTTGCTGTCGCTCTTTCATGGGACTTATCCGTACGTTACTGGAAGAGACACTAGCGCCTCTGCCGTTTGCTCCGAAGCAGGTGTTGGCCCAACGAAAGTTGACGATGTTCTGCTGGTTCTGAAATCGTTTGTCACTCGCGTGGGAGCTGGACCCCTGCCTGGCGAAATATCCAAAGAAGAGGCCATGAAACGGGGATGGTTTGAAACCGCTTCTGGAACAGGTCGTGATCGACGCGCGGCGCCATTCAACTTCGACCTTGCCAAACGAGCTGTGATGATCGATGGCGCAACTCAGATAGCATTGACTAAACTTGATGCGGTTTTTCCAGAAGTCAAGAGTGTTAGAGCCTACGAAGAGGTTCCGAAAGAAGCCAAACAATTTGTAGCCAAAGTAGAGAAGGACACAGGCGTCAAAGTCACGTTCGTGGGCACTGGACCTGATGCGTTAGACCTCATCGACAGGAGAGAGTAGCTGCTTCGGAAACGGCGCGTGTCCAAGTTCTTCTCTGATGCGAAACTCTTAAGAAGCTTCATCTAGCTCTGTCTTTGAAAGGTGT